>Ga0208879_1003462_pt1 | contig 12934 bp, 13 predicted proteins | sample Knorr_S15_td_Bot_FD_185605 | JGI IMG/M metagenome (GOLD analysis project Ga0208879, IMG submission 185605) | Marine microbial communities from Southern Atlantic Ocean transect - Knorr_S15_td_Bottom_ad_5009_LV_A (SPAdes) (version 2) | ecosystem: Environmental > Aquatic > Marine > Oceanic | place...
CGCTGAGAGAGGCCACCGTGGAGTGTTGCCACACTCAATCCGATGTCTTCCAACTCGTCACCGACTCGGTCCACACCAGCTCTTGTTCTGCAGAATACGATGCTGCGTCCATTTTTGCGAATCGCCTCACCAGCGATCTCAGACTTCATCGAGTTCTTCATCAACCAGAAGAGGTGGTTCATGCTCTCCATGCTGACTTCCTTCGGCCCAATCTCAATGGTCACGGGCTGGTGCTGGTAGTTCTTCACCAAGTCAGCGACCTCATCATCGAGGGTTGCGCTGTAGAGAATAGTTTGACGCTCGGCTGAACAGTTGTCCAGTATCTGGCAGACAGGCTCCATGAAGCCCATGTCAGCCATTCGGTCGGCTTCATCGATGACCACGATGTCGACGTTCTCCAAACTCAGGGCACCATTGTCCATCAGGTCCAGCAATCGACCCGGGCAGGCGACTACGATGTCGACTCCCCGCTTCAGTGGTCGAGTCTGTTTCGAATAGGCAGTTCCTCCATAGATGGCCACGACTTCCAATTCCATCTCGTGCGCCAGCGGTCTGAGGACCGTGCAGATTTGTTCAGCCAACTCTCGCGTGGGAGTGAGGATGAGTGAGGTTGGGAGATAGGGGTCTGCCCGCACGCAGCGAGTTAGAAGCGGCAGGCCGAATGCGAGCGTCTTACCTGAGCCGGTAGGGGCGCGGCAGCTGACGTCTCTGCCCAACATCGCATCGGGAATCGACTCCATCTGAACCTCGAAGGGTTCGATGATCCCCTGCTGTCGCAGGGTGTGAACCAATGGGGCTGGAACACCGAGGTCAGAGAAACTCACGCCCGTCATGTTTTTCACCGGCCAACCCTCCCTATTTAGTATCCACAGTTAGCAAAGTCGAGTGATTCACAATGGCATGGCGTGTACTGAATTCACAGGCGAACAAGCGCTGGACAGAGCATACGCTCCTACCGCCTACTATTGAGAGGCGAATCACTCTGAAGCCCCTGATGGGCTGGGGTTTCACTCGTCGACCTTTCGAACGTTGACTGCGTTAGGTCCCTTGGGCCCTTCGCCAACCTCGAACTCGACGGTGTCGCCATCTCTTATGGTTCCCTCAACCTGGGACTTGTGAACGAAGAGGTCGTCTCCGCCCTCTTGCTCGATAAACCCGAATCCCTTCACTTGGTTGAACCACTTGACAGTTCCTTGTGCCATGTTTCCCACCGCCACACCTATACTACTTCATATTACGCCATGGAATAGCACATTTGTTATCCGACTTATTCCCCCTCCAACCGCTCCACTAAGGCCCATTCACTACTAAAATGGCAATAATTCATCTCGTCTTCGCCCGCGTGCCCCTGCGCGCGCAGGGGCACCCGCGAAAAAGTCAGGTCAAGTTGACTTGAGTCAACTCAGTCCAAGGTCAGCCAACTTCTCTGGAAGGTAGGTGTCTGTGACATAGTCGAGACCGTACTTGGCCAGCGACTGCTGCTCAGCCTTCTTGCCGGTGTCCAGCATCATCTTGATCTGCTGCTGCCACCAACCGTCAGCAAACCTCGGGTCTGTCAGTTCGGCCTTCAGCGCCTCTATGTCTTTGTTCGAGAGGTCGTCGGAGGGGAGGTCGTAGGCGAGGATGTCGTCGGTGGTGATTCCGAGGTAGGTGGCCGAGGGGGTTGCGAGGTATTCGGAGATGTGTGCGGTCTTGATGGCGCCATAGGCGATGCTCGCAAAGATTCGGAACGACCACGGGTCGCCGTCGAGGAAGACCACTATCGGCAGATTCCACTCCTCGTTCATTCGCTTGAGAATCCGTCTGGTGGAGCGGGCGGGTTGCCCTTTCAGATGGAGCAGTCCGGCGCGGAAGTCCTCGTCGAAGCCGTTTTCGACCAGTCGGTCAAACATTCCACCGGTCTCGATTGCCATGATGAAGTCGACATCATGCTCGACCAATTCCAATTTTTCAGACTCAACATTGTAGGGAACTCCGTAGCCGGAGTCGCCGACGTCATCGCGGGCGTTGATTCTCATCCACTCGCCGCGCCGGTTCCGCTCGTTGATGGTCATGTTTCCAATCATCCGAGAGCCATCCTCCTCAGGTCGGAGCTTGAAGTCCTCGCGCATGCATTTGGTCACGATTTCCAAATCCTCAGCCAGATTGTTGCTCTCGTTCTGGTTTCCGAACTTTCCGTGGCCCCAACCCTCGGATATGTAGTACATCTCTCTCAAAGTGGAGGACTTTCCAGCGTCGATCATCTCCTCGATGAATTCGATGATGTGGAGCGCTCGTAGTAGCTGCCGTGCTGAGCGTAGGGAGGTAGCATCTCTCACTGTGCGTTTCTTGCCATACTTGTAGACTCCGAGTCGCTTGTCGAACTCGATGTTCTTCTTGGTGCGAACTGGGAGGGTCATCGTTGGGGCGGTCCCCTTCAACATACGGTCGTGCATCTCTTGGGCGACGCCGTGCAGCGATTCGACGACGTCATCAGTTGTCTTTCCTTCGCTCATTCACCCACCCTCCAATCGTTGAGATTGCTCTGGCCCGTCACTTCACTTGCTTCTCTCTGAGCAGTTTCAGCATCTGCGCCCACATCTGCTCGGCTCTCTTCATCCGGTGATTGCACAACCGCCGAGGTGCCGTCCGCTGAGTTGCCGTCCGCATCAGGCGCGACCTCATTCGGCTCACCCGTGGAGAACTCCTCATCGCCTTCAGTTGACAGCAAGTCCTGCCTTTCGATTCCCGCCTCTTCCTCCCGGCGAATCTCCTCGAGTAGTTTCTCATCCAACTTCGTGGCGCCGATGATGTCTCCAGCCCCACGGAAGAAGACCTCAAATTCGGTCCAATCACCCTTTGTCAGTCCATCCAAGGCGAATGAGACGGTGACATTCTCGCCGGGTGGCAAGGTATCCATCTTCCACTTTCTGAGCCCCTTAGCCTCGCGCTTCCCCTCGCGCGACTCGTCGACGATTTCGATTCCCTCCCTCTCGGGCCAGGTGGCGAGTAGGGTGTATTGCCGGGGGCGAGGGGTGTAGTTGAACATCTGAAACGAACAGCGGGTGACCTTCTCGGCGGGGTCCCATTCTGTCGTCTCTTCTAGGAAGACCGCGTTCATGATGTTGGAAATCACAGGCGCGAGTGGTGGCTCCTCTCGTCCGAGAATGGCGCTCACCTTCTCACTAATCGCCGGCAGAATCACATTGATCAGTTCGAACTTCTCCTTCGCCTTCTCTCGCTGCTTGCTCTTCCGCTTGTGGCTGCGAAGACCTCGCCCTACCTCTTGGAGTGCGAGTCGGAATTCGCCGAGCACCTCCTCATTGTCGGAGACCGCTTCCTTCGCCTCGCTGGTGAACTGGACATTGGTGCTTGCAAGATGGATGAGGATTGCCGCCGGCCCCTTCGGTATCCCCCTTCCTCCGGGATGGTCGAGCCCATACTTCTTCCAATCGACACTCTCGATCGCCTTGGTCAGCAGGCAGCCGCCCTGTTGGTACATGAGAGGGACTCGGTTGGCGAAGCGGAGCACTTCGACCGGGCCGTCAGCCGGCATGTCGATGCCGAAGATGAGTCCGACCTCGACCTGGAACGGGTTGCCGGAGGCAACCGTTGGCGAGCGAGTGATGGTCGAGACGAAGCGGGAGTCAATCGCCTTTGAGAGCCCCTTCTTGATGAGCAGGTCCTCGATTGGTGAGAGACAGTCGGTTGGTGGCGGCATGATTCGAACTTGGCGGAAGGCCGCCAGCAGCCCCCGTGCCTCCTCCGCCTTCAGCGTGGTCGGCCGGCGCGCTTCGTCAATTTCCGACCGAGCGAGGATGTCACGCGCCGCACGCATGGAAACCCCAGAGAAGTTGCGGCGCAGGAAGGAGGTCATCTTGCGTTCATCGGATTCACGTAGGAATCTCTGGAGGGAACCGATCTCCAGTCCGTGTGGATGAGGCCGAATCTCCTTGACCGGGGTGGGCAGGACATCTGTGACCCGGGGCCAGTCTCCTCCGTCGATGACGGCGCCCCCCTCATCGAATACCCGAAAGCTGATGGAAGCGTGCGGATTGACGATGGAGGTCATCCGTAGATACTGGTAGACACTCTGCTTTCCGCGTTGGTACTTCGCCTTCATCCGCGCCTCGACTCTGACGCCGTGGGGAATCAACTCCCCTTCAGCATCGAACCAATGCTCTCGCTTCCTGTTGCTGGAAATCGCCTTGTTTTTCTTGGTGTCAAGACCGATGTTGAGGTGGACCGCAGTAGCCTCCCCCTCCACCTTCGAGATGACGTGCGTGTGCTTGCCGGTCGTCAGTTGGCTGTACATCACCACTCCGGTGATGCCAATTCCCTGCTGGCCCCTGGTCTGGCGAATGGTGTGGAATCGAGAGCCGAACAGGAGACTTCCGAAGACCCTCGTGATGGCGTCGGGTGGAATTCCGGGACCGTTGTCTTTACTGATCATCAACAGCTCGTCACTTTTTCCTGGGACTTTGTGAATCTCTATTTCGATGGTCGGCAGATAGCGCGCCTCTTCGCAAGCGTCGAGAGAGTTGTCGACCGATTCCTTGACCGCCGTGATGATTGATCTCTGAAGTGTGTCGAATCCCAGAAAGTGCTTGTTCTTCTCAAAGAATTCACTGATGCTGGCCTGCTGCATCCTGCTTTGTGCTCTGCTCATCGCGCATCACCGACCTCGAGTTCTCCCTCGGCCGAATGACGAGGGGCTTGCAAGTGGCAAACTCTCCCGCTCGGTGACATCTCATAAGTAAAGTGGCTCAACAATGTCGAGGCGAAGCGATGTGAGGCGTTTACGCCTCAGCGAAGATGTCAGGATGCCAGGCGACGATGTGTCCCATGAAGGCGCTCGCCATCACAGTCAACGGGCTTGCGAGGTAGAGTCTGCCCGGTCCGGAGCGACCTTGGTAGTTGCGATTAATCGCACTGATGGTAACCTGCTCGGTGGTGTCCGAGACCCCAGGTCCCGCTCCGATGCAGGCGCCGCAACCCGGGTCGATGAGATTGATTCCCGCGCTCTCGAACATCACGTCCCAGCCATTAGCCTCGGCGAGTTCCTTCACCGTCTTGCTGCCGTACTGGATGTAGCACTCCACTCCCTCAGGGATGGTGCGGCCCGCCGCCAGTGCCGCCTCAACGACCCTCGCATAGTAGGCGAAGTCGTCGTCCTTTCCAGCCGTGCATGAGCCGCCGCCGCCAGTGCCGCCTCAACGACCCTCGCATAGTAGGCGAAGTCGTCGTCCTTTCCAGCCGTGCATGAGCCGGCGTAGGCGATGTCTACCTCGACGATGCCGATGTCGTCGATGTACGCCCCGTTGGTCGGATCAGAGGGTATTCCCTTGTCGGGGTCGCCCGGATGGGCGACCATCGGGCGAATCTCATCGAGGTTGATGATGTGAACGCCGCCGTCGTACTGTGCCCCCTCGTCGGGTAGAACGAAGGCGCTGCGAATCTCACTTTCAGACATCCCCGGTCGGCGTGGCAGAAGCCACTCGACCGTCAAGTCATCAGGCTCACAGATTCCGGTCTTGGCGCTACACTCAGTCGCCATGTTGCAGAGCGTCGCCCTCTCATCCATCGAGAGAGAGGCAAGACCCGAGCCACCGAACTCCATCGAGCGGTCAAGAGTCTCAGAGTTGGCTGCAAACTTCCACAGGATGTGGAGGATGATGTCCTTCGCCGTACAGCCCGAATCGAGTCTCCCGACCATCTCAAAGCGGATGCTTTCGGGAATGTTGACGAATGCGAACTGGTTGTAAATCAGATTTGCATATTCGGTCGAGCCGACACCATAGGTCAGCGCGTTGGAGCCACCACCCATGCAGGTGTGGCTGTCCGTCGCTTGAATGAAGTCCCCCACATCGATGAATTCCTCCCGCGCAACTTGATGACAGATACCGGGACTGATTCCTCCGACTGCACTGTAGTCCCTCACTCCAGTATGCTTTTGGAATACTTTCTGGAGGTCTCTCAAAGTCTGGATTTTTGCCGCGAACTCCCCGAACCTCGGAACTCCGGTGGCGTAGAGGAGGTGGTCCTCGAAGACCGCGAACTTGGGCGGATTCGGAAGACTGTAGTCGTCCCCGTATTCCTCGGAGAGGAAGGTGTGAACCTGCGCCGTCGTGAACTCGTGGGAGTACCCACCATCCACTTGCGCAAGCACCGCATCTCCCGGTTTAACAAACGATTTACTGCCGTTTTGGCCGAGCAGTTTTGCTGACACCATCTTCTCGCACATCGTCATGGCACGGGCTTCCGTATTCGAGGGGGGAATGGTCACCTGGCCCGCTGCGAACTTCTTGGCGAAGGGAAAGATGCCACCGCACTCGATGATGAGTCGAGTGATTGAGTCCTCCTTCTCAGTGAATTCCGAAAGTGGGATGCTCTCGCCGGATTGTAGTCTCTCGAGCATGGCGTGGCTCCCCATCAACTGTCCGAGGTTGATGTTGTTGCGAGCGTGAATCGGTGCGAATGATGCTGCGATGACGAGCTTGATTCCGGACCAGCGCTCGCACTGTGCGGCAGTTTCCCGGCTGCTTCCGGTACCTTTGCGATGGCCCGAGACGATGACTTCGAAGCCACCATCGAAGAGTGCCCGCTCATCGAAGACTCTCTTCCCGCCGTGCATTAGACCGGCGTAGGCGTTCTCAGCGATTATCGCCGGGTCGTGGTCGAAGCAGACCCATGCAGGTGTCATGACATCGGTGTTGATGTCGTCGAGAAGATCCTCGACTGTGAGGTCTGACATCTTCAGATTCAGCCCTTCGTAGAGTTGTTGACGGATTAAATCGAGATCTTTCGTCAAGAACAGGACTCGCTTTCCAGAAGTCAGAGAAATCTGCTCTGGCGGCCTTAAATCGCTCATGAGTTCTCCCCTGCCCTACGGGCAGGGATTGCGAAGCGTCTGCTCTATTTGACGGTTATCAGCCATCATCTGTCAATGAATTGAGTTGTAGTGGTTTTCAATTGAAGTAACCGCTAATCCTTAAATAGGTTAGGTTGGACGCCGTTTATACCTTTCTCCATTGTATGTGCAAGTGGGAAAAAGAACGAGAGTGAATCGAATGGCCAAACCACCCACGCAAGTTGAAGACACAGTGAAATGCCCGGAATGCAACAGTCGCAGTCTCGAGCGAGACGAGACTCGAGGAGAGGTGGTCTGTCAGGACTGCGGCCTCGTGTTGGAAGACAATGTCATCGACCAAGGTGCGGAGTGGCGAGTCTTCAGCCCTGAGCAGGGTGACCAGCGAGCAAGGACTGGCGCTCCGATGACTGTCATGCTACACGATAAGGGTCTGAGCACCGACATTGACTGGCAGAACAAGGACTATTCCGGCAAGACGATCAACAGCAGATATCGTTCCCAATTCTACAGGATGAGGAAGTGGCAGAAGCGCTCCCGCGTATCTAACGCCACCGAGCGCAACCTCGCCATGGCACTAGCCGAACTCGACAGGATGGCGAGCCGTCTAGAACTACCGAAGTCGGTTCGCGAAGCAGCCGCTGTGAACTACAAGAAGGCGGTCGAGAAGAGACTCATCCGCGGCCGTTCAATCGAAGGGGTCGCAGCAGCATCCCTTTACGCAGCCTGCAGACAGTGCGGTGTTCCAAGAACACTCGATGAAATCGGACAGGCTAGTCGAACCGGCAGAAAGGAGATTGGTCGGACCTACCGCTTCATGGTTCGAGAACTCAAGATGAAGATCATGCCGACTGGACCCGAGGACTACATCTCTCGGTTCTGCTCCGGACTTGGCCTGGACGCTGAGGTCGAGGCGAAGGCATACGAACTCATCAAGGCGGCTCAGGAGAAGGAGCTGACCAGTGGAAGAGGACCTACCGGAATCGCCGCTTCGATCATCTACATCGCCAGTGTTCTGTGCGGCAAGCGCAGGACTCAGCGAGAGGTCGCTGAGGTTGCAGGTGTGACCGAGGTCACCATCAGGAATCGGTACAAGGAACTGATTCAGAACCTCAACATCGAACTCGACATCTGAGGTGTCGGCGTCTTGGACACCGACCAACTCAAGTTCGCTTTGGATTCAGCGGTAGAGGGGCTGTCGGCTGTCACCTGGAAGAGAATGTTCGGGTGCGATGCGGCATTTCGAGAGGGGACAATCTTCGCCTTGGTTTGGAAAGAGGGTAGAATCGGCCTCAAATATCCAGACACCCCCGCCTTCAAAGAGCGGATTTCCACCTCCGGCAGCGACCGTTGGGGACCCGGTGGAAGAATTACCAAACATTGGGTGTTGATTCCACAAGCAGTAGCATCAGACCCAGCCGTTCTCCTTGAATGGGCCACTCAAGCACATTCATTGGTGAACCGATGATAGTCTCATCCTGCCATGCCAATCCGTCGAATTGATGCGTCGCCGTCACTTCGTCCCAACCGATGGCGTCCCCCGCACTCACCGCCCGCCGCCTACTGCTAGGCCTCGGCTTCGCCCTCCTGCTCGCCACCGCCTTCGCTCTCGTGGACGGTCGCCTCCCCCCCGCGGAATGTCCTGACCACCGCCTTCGCTCTCGTGGACGGTCGCCTCCCCCCCGCGGAATGTCCTGAGGACCCACTCGCAAACTGCACTTCGAGCGACTCGACGGGGTGGTTGATTCCCGGCGCCGCAATCATATGCCTTCTCGCAGGCTTTTCCCTCTCAAGCAGCAACTCTCCGCTCGCCTCCCTCTTCCCTTCAGGGGATGCCGCAAGTCAGGAGGAGGCACTAACCCAGGAAGTGTCTGAAGAGATGGATGAGGAGGATTTGTCGGACGCTTGGGCAAATCTCGAACAAGGTCTTCTCAAGTCAAAGGTCAGCGAAGAGGAATAGCGAAAGGATTGACCCCCCTCGCTGCACTCGGAGAGGTAGGTGGATGCATGAGTGAGGTTCCGGACAACCTGTATTACACGGCTGACCATGAGTGGTTGCTGATCGCAGACGGGGTCGCAGTCATCGGTATCACCGATTACGCGCAGGACTCACTCACTGACATCGTCTATGTCGAATTGCCTGATGGTGGCTCCTCATTCAAGTCTGGTGAGGAGTTTGCCAGCGTCGAGTCTGTCAAGAGCGTTAGCGGAATATTCGCCCCTTTGGATGGTGAGGTGATCGCCGTGAACGAGGAGCTTGACGACTCTCCCGAACTCATCAACCAAGACCCCTATGGGGATGGCTGGATAGTGAAACTACGCCTATCCTCCCCGGAGTTTGAATCTGAACTTCTCAGTGCTGCCGACTACAAGGCCGAAATCGGGGAGTGAGCCGCATCATGTCAGACGCCGCTGAGAGCGGGTCGGACAGCGTTGCCGCCTCGGGCTTGAGCATCTTTGTGGACGGCTCTTGTCAGGACAACCAGAATGTCACTGCTGAAACTCCCGCCGCATGGGCCTATGTCGTCGTTGAGGGGGATGGTGGCCTGGGTCGGGGTGACGGCGGAATACTGACCGAGGCGAGTGGATTGGTATTGACCGATGAACAGGCGGCTGATTTCCTCGGTGCCGAGGTCGGCAGCAACAACACCGCTGAACTATCCGCACTTGCCCACGCTCTCCGTTGGCTCCTAATCAACGAAGGAGACTCTCCGGCAACCATCCATGGTGATTCGGAATACGCTCTGCGAATCGCCCAGCGAATCTACCGCGCCAAGGCTAACAGGCGAATCTACCGCGCCAAGGCTAACAGGGCATTGGCCAAGCGCGTCCAAGAGTTGTGGGATGAGGTAGCGTCCCTACGCAGCCTGACGGGAAATCATGTGCGAGCCCACAAGGGTCACCGCTGGAACGAGCGTGCCGACCACCTCGCATTCCGTTGCATGCAGGGCGAGCAACCGCTGCCTCTTGAATTCTGGAAGCCGGGCAAGCGCTGACCTCACTCGGCTCGGTACCTCTGAAACTAGGTTTGGGAAAGGGCGCAATCCCTCATGCCTATCCGTCTTCTCTAAGAGGCCCCAAAATGACCAACCAGGCGTATGACGCATAGAGCAGGAGCAGTAATCCGAAGAGAAGCGAGATTAGGCTGAAGGTCGGTGGCAGGGTTGAGTCGCTACCCATTCCGATGGCAGCGAGAATCGTGATGACTCCGGCACCTCCGGTGAACTTGGCGATGGATTCGGGTGCAGTTTTCCACAGCCGCAGATAGGGAATCCACCCCTTCTGTCCGAATACCAGTTGAAAGCCCGCCGAATAGAGAAGAACACAGCCTGCCAAGGCGATGACACCGCGGGTGAACGACGGGTCGTTCCAAGGGCCTTGGGGAGATGACCAGTTGAACATTGACTGGCTCACCAGGATGATTCCGAACAGAGCCTGCAAACGGGTATCAGAGCCAATGGCTTGGTCCGTCATGGGAGTTCCACAGCCCCTCATCGCATCAAATGAGGGGTTCGGGACGCTCTCCCTCTCCCGAAAGGTGGGACTTCCACGCTGCCGCGCGCCCCTCATCCCGCACCGCCATCAACCGCCAGAATCCGTCGAGCCCGGCTCCATCTGCGGCAAGAATTCTCCGACTCACGGAATCGAATGCCTCCACATCGACCTCCTGCATCCGTAGAAGTAGTTCTCGCATTCTCGAGCCGACCACCTCGTCGCCCTCTAGCCAGAGCGGTACGAACACCCCTCGGGAATCTGCCGGATCCAACTCAAGATAGGGGCGCAGACACGCCTGCACCACCATTCTCCTCACCTTCAGATCGGGGTCGCGGGCCTGTTTCACTACCCTCTCAAGGAATATTTCGGGCATTGACCTCCCCAACTCCTTGAGTGAACTGGTCGCGCTGGCGCGGGCACTCGCATCATTACTCGACAGAAGGTGGTCGATCAGTAGAATGCCTCTGTCTGGGGTGACTCGAAGCAGAGCGGGGACCTCGACGGAAAGCGCTCTGGTGACCACTCCTTCGGAACGGGTTCTGATGGAGGCGAGCACGGTGTCGCCGGAGTCGGGGACCGTCTCGAAGAGTCGGGGGAGGCAGCCGACCATCTCTGCGGCGACTTCGGGCGGTTGCGCCTGCGCCATCAACTCAAACCGCTTTCCGAGCGCCATACCTTCGATGAGCGACGGCCGTTCAAGCATCGCCCGCAACCAGTGAATCAGCAGGATGCGGCGCTCCACATCTCCCATCTCCATCTGGTCGAGCAACCAGTGAGCAGCATCGATGCCTCCACCTTCAGCGCGTACCACCATCTTCACTTCACGGTCGGGGGACCAATCCATCTGGTGCGGGCCCGCTTCAGGACGTGTCGGCCATCTTCCAGGTGGGTGGGTGAGGGCGATGCTCTCCAAGATGTGGTAGCCACGGTTGACGGCAATCGGGTCGGGGACATTGCAAAGTCCGTTGAAGAGGGCAATTCCGATGTACCAACGCGCAGAATCGGGTGCGTCTGCATCGAGTGAGGCAGCCAACCACCCTTCACAGACATCGAAGAGAATTATTCTGGCGACATCCTCCAAGCGACGGAGCAGCCAACGCTCTCCCTCTTTCTCAGGATCGACGGTCAGTCCCAAGCGGTGCGGGATTATCGATTCGCGAGCATTGCTGAGATGCCTCTCGAAGCCAGCTCTGTCCACAGTGAACATTCCGAGGGCTCGTTCCTTAACCTCGTCAACCGAATCAGGCTCGATTGAAGGGAGTTCGGAATCCTGCAGCGGGGGGGGTGGAAGTGGCCAGTCCAAACCACCTCGGTCGAGGGATGCCTGCAACATCTCAATGCAACGAGTTCGGACGATTGCCGAAGTCTCAATCTCTTTCCGGCTCGATGCCATCTCTTCCCACTCAGTAGGTCTCACGCATTATCTTGTGAATCTTGTATGGCAACAGGGCGCGGTTCACCGGAGTCACTTCAAGAATGCGAGCGTCATCCCGCCTGCGGATGTCCTGTAAGAGTGGATGACGGCTCTTCTTGTGGAGTGTGAGTACCGTCGGCTTGTCGACATCAATCGCTTCTCGAACGATATCAACAAACTCCTCCGACTCGACAGAGTACTTTCCTATCTCATCGATGACGATCACCTCGTAGTTTTCCATCGCATCCATGATTGCAGGAACAGCCACCTTATCGAGGGCAGTTGGGTCAATCCCGAGTCCGAGAACTCTGAGGCGAGAGTCAATATCGCGGTGTGCCATGGTTCCCCTCTCACCGGTTTGGAAGTTGACACAGGAGTAACCGAGCCGTTCACCATCTTCGATGATTGGCAGCGTCCGCATTCCTCCGACAATCTTGTGGGTGGTCGGGTCTTCACCCCGGTTGCGAAGTTCCTTGGCGCGTTGATTCTGCAACATCTGAACTACCTTGTCCATGACCGCACTCTTCCCACTTCTGGGCAGGCCGGTAATGCCGATCTTTGGATGGATGCCCATATGAATCACTCTTTTTTCCCGGGTGTTGGCGAAAAGTTACCGTTTGCGCCGAATCTGCAAGTGTGGTGGTATCATTAATACTCATGGGCAAACCTGTTGAGGTAATTTGATTCCGGATTCGGGCGAAAAATCCCCGATTTCATGCTATTTTTGAAGTGACCTTCACAGGCAGTGGAGGGAGCGGAAGTAGCTCTAATTCGTAGTTGTTGACATTGTTGTTAGCTGCCCATGCTCTCGCCCAAGCATCCAACTTCTCAGAATTGAGGAGGCCACAGAGCCACTCTAGGGCCGCCTTCTCTCCACCATGCTCGGATGAGAGTCGAGCCACTACACTTCGTGGAATCTGAAGGTGGTTGACCGAGTTGCCAAGGACACACTTGGCGGGTAGGACTATCCAGCGGAGGCGGCGTGTCTGTTGAGCGTTGACGATTGCCTGACAGGCTAGCCGGACATGCTTAGGAGCCTCAATCGGACCTCGCCAAAGCGCCTGTTTTCTCTCTGCTGCATCTTCGTCAATGCTGGAGTCGAAGGAGGGGTGGTGCATCCACACATTCTCTGGGTCAGAGCGGAAGTGAATGCCGCGAATGAACGGAACCCCGCGACT
>Ga0208879_1003463_pt1 | contig 12933 bp, 16 predicted proteins | sample Knorr_S15_td_Bot_FD_185605 | JGI IMG/M metagenome (GOLD analysis project Ga0208879, IMG submission 185605) | Marine microbial communities from Southern Atlantic Ocean transect - Knorr_S15_td_Bottom_ad_5009_LV_A (SPAdes) (version 2) | ecosystem: Environmental > Aquatic > Marine > Oceanic | place...
CATTTCATTATCGTTACCCCTCTCTCCACTCCCATGCAAAAATATAACTAAGGGAACATTATCAGTAGTTTCATAATAAGGTTTTAAAAGTCTGTAATTAATAGATTTATTATCTATAAAAAATTGCAATTTTAAAAAATCTGTTTTATCTCTTTTCTGACTAATCGTATCAAAAGAATAAAATATAATTAATATGAAGAAAAAAAAAATTCATATTTTATAAAATTTGTTAAATTCTTTACTCATTTCATCAAACCTATCCTTAACTGATCTTATTAGTTCATCATTAAGAGATTCTTCTAATTTATCTGCATCTCCAATTTCAAACTTATCAAGCTTAAAAGTTTGCTCCATTCCAGAATATTCAAACTTAACAACATACTTTAATCCAAAATCAAAAATGGTAACATTTATATCACCTCTAAAAAGATTTTTAATTAATCTCATTAAAACATAAAATTTTTAAATCACTAAATGATTTTTTTAAATACTTTAACTCAGCAAGATATGCCATAATACTTTTTCATATACTAATAAGAGACTAAAGAAGAATCAACATCATCCCTCCACCTCATAATTCCACCATCTAAATTATAGACGTTATCAAAAGAAAAAGATTCTTTCAAAGATTTGACAATATTTCCACTTCTCGATCCAGTTCTACAATAAATTATAACCTTATTATTTCTACTTATCTTATCGATGTTATCAAATATAGAATACATATTAATTTTTTCACCTCCTATACAACATATATTATGCTCATAATCATCCCTTATATCTATTAGCTGAAATTCATTTCCTGAATCCATCATAGCCTTTAATTCCATTGGAGAAATGCTTTTCATGATATCTAGGTTTTTATACTTCCAGAAATTCCACCAGAAACAATATACTTCATTACTTCTGAAGATATGTTGTTGATAGGTTTTATATTTTTTTTATCTACTATATAGACATTTCCACTAATATTATAAGAATGAGGCAAGTATACACTAACATAACCACGCATACCAATTTCATCTAGATCCTTACTCGTAATAAAACCTGGTTTATAAATACCACCATCCATTTTAACAAGTACTGGCTTATTAAATTTTTTTTCATCTCCCATAAAAGAAGTCATCAAATCCTTAATAGAAGAATATATCAGATTAAGTAATGGTACATTAGCTATTAATCCTTCAAACCAGTTAACAATACCAGTATTATATCTTCTAGCAACTAAACCAAATAATGTTATAAATACAATTACAGCTACAAAGCTTACTCCAGGATAATGTAGGAATGGAATAAGATTATCGAGAAAGTCATACAAGTACCAGACAACATAGACAGCAGCTCCCATAGGAACCAGCAGAAGTAAACCTCTAAGAAAGTGATTAAATAAATTTCTCATAGATATTTAATTCAATATAAGAAAATTATAATGTCATTCCAATAAATGTTTTAAAGGCTAATCCCATAAGACCAGTGAGAAGCATAGTGATTCCTAAACCTTTGAGTCCAGAAGGAACGTTTGAATATTTTAATTTTTCTCTAATTGCAGCTAGTGCAATGATAGCTAAATAAAAACCTAGACCACTCCCAAATCCAAATGCTGTTGCTTCAGATAGATTAAAATCTCTCTGTACCATAAAAAGTGAACCACCAAGTATCGAGCAATTTACCGCTATAAGTGGAAGAAATATACCAAGAGATCCATAGAGCGTAGGAGAAAACTTCTCTATTACCATCTCTACAAGTTGGACAAAGGCAGCTATAACAGCGATAAACATCAAAAGCTGTAAAAATGTAAGATCAATACTTTTAAATTGAGGACTAATCCAGACCAATGAACCTTCCTCTAGTATATTTTTCTGAATTAACCAATTAAGTGGTGCAGTACACGTCAAAACAAAAATAACTGCTAGACCAAGACCATGTGCAGTGCTTACTTTTTTAGATACAGCAAGAAAAGAACACATACCTAAAAAATATGCAAAAATCATGTTATCCATGAAAGCACTTTTAATAACTAGGTTAAATAAATCAGTCATAATTTAATTTTCAATATATCCATTTCTTGAACGTTGAATCCATATCAAAATTCCTAATATTATAAATGCACCTACAGAATCTACAAATAATGCATTTGTTGGAAAAGAACTCAAACCTATAAATTCAAATACTTTAAATCCGAATATAGATCCAGAACCAAGAAGTTCTCTAAAAAAAGCTACAGTCAAAATTATCCATGCATAACCTACACTATTAGCAAGTGCGTCTAAAACACTGTCGTATGGTTTATTTGCCATTGCATAAGCTTCAAGCCTGCCAAGAATAATACAGTTAGTAATTATTAATCCCACAAACGCACCAAGAACCTTAAACATTTCATAATTGTATGCCTTTAAAAATTCTGAAACTAATGTCACTAAACTAGCTATAATAGCAAGTTGAACTATTATTCTAACTCTTGTAGGAATATAATTTCTTAAAATCGAAGTTATTAAACTTGAAAAAATCATAACAAAAACTACACTTATTGCCATAATAATAGTAGGTTCTAGTTTTATGGTCACCGCTAAAGCTGAACATATTCCGAGAACTTGTATGCTTATAGGATTATTATCATCTAATGGATCTATAAGAATTTTTTTTCTTCTTTTAGATAAAAATCCCTCACTAGGTTTAATCTTGACAGTTTCTTTTTCTTTTACTTCACTACTCATAAGATACTTTTAACGTATTTTCTAATCTCTTTTCTTCTATAAATGCTCTATAACAATCAAAATAATGAGTAAGCATATTATTTAATCCTTTCCCTGTAATAGTAGCACCGGACATGCCATCAACCTCATGCTTTGAAAGATTATCATTATTTTCTCTCCTAAGCATAAAAATTGATATCAACTTACCATCATCATCATAAATTTCTTTTCCTTTATACCTATCTTGAATTTCACTTGATGAAATTCTAGCTCCCAGACCTGGTGTTTCCGTTTTGTGATCAAATGCTACGCCAATTACTCTATTTAGATCCTTATCTAGAGCTACAAATCCAGAAATCCAATTCCATAATCCATTTCCAAACATAGGAAAAATATACGCATCTACCGATTCTCCTGTATTACTATACATAAATACAGGATATTGTCTATCCTCAGGGTTAATCTTAAAATTTTTTTGAATGTTTACTTTTTCAGCTACAAGGGAATCTTTTATTTCTCCTTTAATATTTACAACTACGGATTTCATTTTTTTATTATATGTAAAAAGAATTTCTTCAGGTGAAAGAGAAGATATTTCCATTACGGCACCAAGAATTTTTTTCTTAGTGTCAATTTCAACTTGTATATCCTGGATAGGCTCCAGCTTCATCCTAGTAATAGAGAGTATGAAACCAAAGAAAATAGTCATTAATGCTGTAAAAATTATAATGTATGTATTAGACTGTTGCACGTTTTAATCTTCTTTTTTTATTTGCTTTAACGATATAAAAATCTATCAATGGAGCAAATACATTCATAAATAAAATAGCGAGCATAATTCCTTCTGGATATGCAGGATTAAAAATACGAATAACAACTGTTAGTAACCCTATCATAAACCCATAAATCCATTTTCCTGTTTCTGTTTGAGCTGCAGTTACAGGATCCGTTGCCATAAAAACTGCTCCAAAAGCTAAGCCCCCAAAAACAAAATGGTATTCTGGTGAAATAAGCATAAACTCATTTGAACCAATAAAATTAAACAAAAATCCCATACAATATGCACCTAAAAAGACACTGAGCATTATCCTCCAACTACCAACTCCTGTAAATATCAAAATAAATGCACCAATCAGACACATAAGAGTTGAAGTCTCCCCAATAGATCCTGGAATAGGTCCTAAAAATATATTTTGAAAAGAATAAAACTCCGTTTGATTAATAGATTCTGAATACTCATCTAATAAATATGCTAATGAATTAGAATCTACATTATCAACTGTACTTGCTCCAAGGTAAAGAGGAGTAGCTCCTGAATACCCACTAATTAATTCTTGATTATCATTTCCATAATATGTCCAAACATCACCACTTATATCGCCAGGAAATCCAAAATACAAAAATACCCGAGCTGTAAGTGCAACATTAAGTATATTCATTCCTGTTCCTCCAAACACTTCTTTTGCAACAGTTATTGCAAATACAGTAGCAAGAGCAACCTGCCAAAGTGGTATTCCAGGAGGCATAATAAGTGGAATTAACATGCCAGTAACAAGAAAACCCTCATTAATTGGATGTCTTCTTATCGTTGAAAATATAACTTCTACTATTCCTCCAGCTGTATAAGAAACAATGACTATAGGAAGAACAACCTTAGAACCAAGAATAATTTTCTCTAAAAAAGATACGCTTGATCCAATTGCAAGAAAATGCTGATGTCCAACATTCCAAATACCAAAGAGAAGGCATGGAATCATGGCAATTACAACAGTCATCATAAGTCTCTTTAAATCAATAGCGTCCTTAACCTGAACACCTTTTTTTAATGTTACATGATCAGGAACAAAAAGAAAAGCTTCTAAAGCTTCAAATAAGTAATAACCTTTCTCAAATTTTCCACCTTTTTGAAATAAAGGTTTCTGACTATCAAGAATTTTTCTTAATAATTTCATCTAACTATCTTTTAATAGATTTAATCCTTTTCTAAGTAATTTCTGTAAATCATTTTTTGAGACATCAACAAATTCACAGAGAGCAACATCTTCTTCTACAAGTTCATATATCCCCAATTCCTCCATCTCATCATAATCTTCAGCAAGAATAGCCTTAAACAAATAAGTTGGTAGTATATCCATTGGAAGAACTTTCCCAAAAACTCCAGTCTGAACAAAAGCTCTTAACTCACCATTCGTATTAGTATTAAGATTGTACTTCTTCTTAGGATTTAAAAATGAAAATAATCCAAAAGCTCTTTGAAAACTAAGCTTATTTATAACTGGTAAAATCCAGCCTAAAAATTCATGACTATTCCCCTCTGGAATAACAGTTACCATGCTATCATAGAAACCAAGATATCCTTTACTACCTATTGAAGATCCCGTCAAGACATTTCCAGAAATAATTCTTTGGTTTCCATCCTTAATATTATTTTCAAGAATATTCATAACAGAAGTCCCTGATATACAAGAATAATATTGAGTATTTTTAACTTCAGATCCTACAAGACATATTTTTTTAGAAGCATCATAAATGCCTTCTAAAAAAAATTTACCAATTTCAATTAATCCCTGAGGGCTCGTTGACCAAACAACATCGTATTTATTTACAGCATCAATATGATGAATTTGTACACCAACATTGCCAGATGGATGAGGACCAGAAAATACATTATTCTCATAACCATCAATACTAAAATGTTCAATAGAATCTTTGTTATGATTTAAATGGATCTTTCCATTAGTTAGCTTACTTAGTATTCTAAGACCCCATTTAATATATTTAAGATCATCTTTATATAAAATTTTACTAGATGGTGCTAGTGGGTGAGTATCAAAAAAAGATACATGAATAGCTTTTGGAACAGAATTTGGATCTGCTATTAATCCAAATGGTCTCTGAATAATATGAGGCCAAACACCAGAAGAAGTAAGACTTTTAATTATATCTTCTCTTTTAAGTTTATCAACTTCCAAAGAAGAAAACTTTTTATATTTTACATATATATTTTTTTTATCAGGCAATATCCTAATCTCCTCAATCCTTCTTTTTAATCCCCTAACAACTTCAATAATTTCACCACTTACAGGTGAACAGTACATAATCTGATCACTCAATTTATCAAAAAGAATTGGCGTTCCAGCTTTAACCTCATCACCAACATTATTAAGAAGTTTTGGTCTAGTTATACCAATAAAATCAGTGGGTTTAATAGCAAATGATGATGGAGCTTTAATGGTAGTAATTGTTTTAACAGCTTCGCCTCTTAGTTTTATATCAAAACCCTTACTTAAATTAATTTTAAAAGACATTTATTTATTGTAAAGTCAATTATATTTTGCGACAAAAATAACAAAAAATAAATCTTAAAAACCGTTTTTAGTATTCATTTTTAAATTATAATTTTTTAACCAAATTTTTCATAAACCAAAGTCTTTATTTTTTCTATTTGATCATCTAATTTTAAAGAACTAGTGTCTACATAATACGCATCATCTACCTTAAGCAATGGACTATCCTCCCTATTAGAATCTTTCTCATCTCTATCTTTAAGGTTATCACTAACTTGATCCAGAGTAATATCTGGATTTGATATTTTTATTTCCTCATATCTCCTTCTTGCTCTAACATCTAATGATGCAGTCATAAAAACTTTAACTTCTGCATTAGGAAAAACTACTGTAGTAATATCCCTTCCCTCTACAACTATTTTTTTATTAAGACCCATTTTTTTTTGAATCTTAACTAAAAACTTTCTTACTTCAGGTATAGCACTAACCACACTAACTTTTTTTAAAATATTTTCCTTTCTTATAATATCTTCAACACATTTTCCATTTAAAAAAGTTTTCTGAATTCTAGATTTAATAACAAAATCTATAGAAATCTTTTCCAAAGAATCTCTTACCTGACTGATGTCATTTATATCAACTTTATTTCTCAAAAAAAATAATGTGACAGCTCTATACATAGCACCAGAATCAAGGTATTTATATTTAAAATGTTTAGCTAATGCTTTTGCAGTAGAACTTTTACCACATCCTGAGTGCCCATCAATCGCTATAATAATATCTTTAATCATATTTTTTATTTAAAATTTTCATACCCCTTTTATTATACTTAATCCAAATACCTTTTTTTTCATTTAAAATATAATTCCCTGTCTCTGCAACTCTACCATTAGGATAAAACATCAACCAATTACCATTAAGAAATCCATTTTTATAATTAGTCTTTGAAAATACTGAACCATTTTCAAAGTAATCAATAATTTCCCCATTCCCATTTACAAAAGATCCTTTAAAAAGTATTTTTCCTTCTATTGAATAATAATCAGAAACATAAAATAATTTCCCATTTTTATACTCTTCTTCCTGCTTAAGTTTTCCATTAGAATGAAACCTACCCCAGAGGCCTTCTTTTAACCCGTTTTTATACTTTCCAATTTCATCAAGTTTACCGGATTCATCATAAAAGATCCACTGACCATTCTTGAACCCTCCCTCATATATACCTTCTGATAAAACGTTTCCAAATTTATGAAAATACTTCCATTCTCCATGCTGTAAATCATTGAGATAATGACCTATAGAATATAAATTTTCATCTTCTCTAAAAGTTGCCCAAAGACCTGATTTTAATCCCAAATTAAATTCTCCCTCAACACTTAATGAACCATTTGGTAAATACTCATAATATACACTATCTAAGAAATCATTTTTATAATAATATTGTTTGGATAATTTTTTATTTGGATAAAACTCTTTAAATAATCCATTTTTTATTCCTAATACATAAAATTCTGTTTTCTGAATATTTCCATTTTCATAATAATACTGCCATTTTGAATTTTCTAAATCATCTTTATATCTCTTTCTAAAAGATAAGGAGTTCCAAATATTATACTCTTCCCATATACTATCTTTTAATCCTAAATTATAATATCCTTCAAGTGCAATTCTTCCATTATAATAAAATTCTAAATATCTTCCATTTAATTTATTATTAATATAGTCAGCCTCTGAAACCTTCTTACCAAACTCATCATATGATATTAATATTCCACTTAATTCTCCCTTAAAATTATAATTTGATATTTCCTTTATTTTTCCACTTGGAAAATAGTAATTCCACTGCTTATATCTTTTACCCTCTAAAAGTTCTCCTTCTGTCTCTATTATTCCATCAGAATAAAATGTCTTCCAAGTACTAGTCTGAACATTATTTTCAAAATATCCAGCAGACTTTATCTGACCATTATTATAATATTCAACAAAAAGACCATCTACATTTCCATCATCATTGTACGCATAATTAGAATTTAATTCACCACTTTCAAAAAATACATACCATTTACCAATAGGTTTAATACCATTAAATTTTCCTTTTATTCTAATATTTCCAAGAGAATCCTTAGATATATATGTTCCATCCTGACTTTTTTCTCCAGTTTTATAAATACTAATAATATAAGGATCACTAATAGGAATGAATAATGTCTGAGAATAAGCAATTGAAGAAAACAAAAAAATAAATATAAAAAATATTCTTTGCGAAATTTCAATCATATTCTCTAAAATATTTACCATTTTATAAATGCAGATGCCCATGTAAAACCACTTCCAAAAGCAGCCAAACAAAGTATATCTCCATTTTTCAATTTATCATCCAATATTATCTCTTTTAATGTAATTGGTATAGAAGCTGCAGTTATATTTCCATATTTCATTATATTATTAAATACCTTATCATTTGGTAATCCAAGACGTTTTTGAATAAATTTGACTAATTCTTAAATTTGCCTGATGATGAATAAGTATGGATATATCTTCTTTTTTTAAATTATTATAGTTCAGCGCCTCCATAATTACTTGCTCAAAACAAACTACATCATTTTTAAAAACAAAATTTCCATTCATATACGGAGAATAACCAGAACCATCTTCCTTCTCATCGTCTATTATTTTATCTACCCAACGAGTTGTAGATGGACTTATTACAATAAGCTCTTCAGCATAAACACATTCAGAGTGTAAGTGTGTTGATAGAATTCCTGAAGAAGAAGTTTTATTTGCTTGAAAGATAACTGCTCCAGCACCATCACCAAAAATAACAGAAACACCTCTTCCTCTAGATGATTTATCTAATCCTCCAGAATGCACTTCACTTCCAACCACAAGTATATTTTTATACATACCAGATTTAATATATTGATCCGCAACAGAAAGAGCATACAGAAACCCTGAACACTGATTTCTTACATCTAATGCACCTATTTCTTTTATTTTAAGATTTCTTTGTAATAAAACACCCGAACCTGGAAAAAAATAATCAGGACTTAGTGTAGCAAAAATTATAAAATCTATATCATCTTTATTCATATTAGCATCAGATAATGCATCTTTAGCAGCATATGTTCCCATCAAAGAAGTAGATAATTTACTACCTTCTTTTACCCACCTTCTTTCCTTAATTCCAGTTCTCTCTCTAATCCACTCATCACTTGTATCCATACGTTCTTCTAAATCTTTATTAGAAACAACATTATCTGGTAAATAATATCCTACACTGACAATTTTAGATTTTATCATGACCAAAAATAGTTTATTTACCTTTAATCAAAAAGAGAATAGTTTCCATATTGATTAATACTTTTTCTGGGTTGTATCAAAGAATCATTATTAAGTTTCACATTTTGAAAATAAGGAGAAACAATAAAATTCTTATAATCTTGAATCTTAAGAGCTGACAAAAAAGGTAAAATTTTATTTGTTGAGCTTTTTTTATCAAACCAAACATCAAAATATCTCATGTCAAATTCTAATGGTAATTTTGATGTAAAAGGTTTCCAATCACTAGAAGAATTGGAAGTTAAAAATGAAAAATAATAAAAATTATTACCCGAAAAATCTTCATACTTTTCTCTGATTCCAGCACAATATATTAATTTCTTTTTTATGTATTTAAAGTAATAAGGTGTTTTTTCTGACTTATTTATTTTCTTCCAAAAATAAAATCCATCACAAGGAATAAGACACCTATCAAATTTAAAAGTATTTAAAAGGATGTTGCTTTTCTTTAATTTTGATAACTCTACATTAATAAGTCTTACGGCTGGAGGATTATTTTTTGTCATTTCTTTTGTAGATCCCCAGTAAACATATGATACTTTTTTATTTTTATCAAACGTTATAATTGGTAATTTTTGAGTAGGATTTGCATTATAATTAGGCTTAATATTATCAATATCTATTTCAAAAGAATTTGAAACAAAAGAAAAATTTATAAGAGTATACCTATCAATCATATATCAAAATTAATAATTTTCTTTGGTTAAATCCATTAAATAAAAATTTGGAATTAAATTTGAGGAAATAGTAAATATGGCAGAAATAATCAGAATGCCTAAAATGAGTGATACAATGGAAGAAGGTGTCATTTCAAGTTGGCTCAAAAAAGTAGGTGATCAAGTTAAATCAGGCGATATTCTTGCAGAAGTAGAAACAGATAAAGCAACAATGGAACTTGAATCTTATGATGATGGTATTTTGCTGCATATAGGAGTAAAAAATGGAGAATCTGTTCCAGTAAATGACGTAATTGCTATAATTGGTGAAAAAGGTGAAAATATAAAAGAAATTCTAAAAGAAGAAGAAACAAAAAAAGAAGAAACAAAAACAGAAGAAACAAAAGAAGAAGAAACAAAAACAGAAGAAACAAAAGAAGAAGAAACAATAAAAATTCCTGAAATAGATGATACATCTAAAGATAAAAGACTTAAAGCTTCACCTTTAGCAAAAAAAATTGCTGAAGAAAAAGGAATAAATCTTACAAATATTAAAGGTTCTGGTGATGGTGGTAGAATTATTAAAAAAGATATAGAAGAAAATACAGAAATTATAAGTTCTCAAAATTCTACTAATATAATATTGCCTAAAACCATAGGTGAAGAATCTTTTGAGGAAGTTCCTATTTCTCAAATGAGAAAAACCATTTCCAAAAGATTATCAGAAAGTAAATTTTCTTCTCCTCATTTCTATATAACAATGGAAATAAATATGGATAACTGTATTGAAGGAAGAAAAAAAATAAACGAAACTTCAGAGGTTAAAATATCTTTTAATGACATAATTATTAAAGCAACAGCTGCAGCATTAAGAAAATACCCTATGATTAATTCAAGTTATTTAGAAAATAAAATAAGGACAAATCATCATATTCATATTGGAGTTGCAGTTGCAGTTAAAGATGGATTACTTGTTCCAACAATTAAATTTGCAGATAATAAATCTCTATCTCATATTTCACTTGAAGTGAAAGATTTAGCAAATAAGGCTAAAAACAAAAATCTAAAACCAAGTGAATGGGAAGGAAATACTTTCACTATATCAAATCTTGGAATGTTTGGAATTGATGAATTTACAGCTATAATTAATCCGAATGATTCTTGCATTTTAGCTGTTGGAGGAATAAAAAATACACCAATAATAAAAAATGGTGAAATTGTGCCTGGAAATTTAATGAAAGTTACTTTATCTTGTGATCATAGAATTGTTGATGGTGCAATGGGATCAGCATTTCTTCAAACACTTAAAGAATTAATTGAAGACCCTATAAAAATTTTACTTTAATATGAAAAATATCAAATCCACTACGGTATGTGCCGTTTTAAATAAGAATAAAATAGCAATTGGAGCCGATGGTCAAGCAACAATGGGAAATACAGTTGTAAAAAGTAACGTCAAAAAAATCAGAGTATTACAAGAAGGTAAAATACTTGCAGGATTTGCTGGTTCAACAGCAGATGCATTTACTTTAATAGATCGATTCGAAGAAAAATTAAGTAAATATGGTGGAAACATGAAAAGATCTGCAATTGAACTTGCAAAAGACTGGAGAATGGATAGATATTTAAGAAAACTTGAAGCAATGATGATTATTGCAAATAAATCTCAATTACTTATTGTTTCAGGAACTGGGGATGTTCTCGAACCTAATAATGGAATAGCAACTATTGGATCAGGTAGCATGTATGCCCAAGCTGCTGCTGTTGCACTTAAAGAAAATAATCCTAAATTATCTGCTGAAGAAATTGTAAAAAAGAGTCTTACAATTGCAGCAGATATTTGTATTTATACCAATCATCATATAATTATTGAAAAAATAGGATAATTATAATTTTATATAGTATTCAATTTTCTATTGTGATGGAACCAACACCATTTGTAGCTTCCCAAAAATTATAAAGACTTGTATCATCATCTCCTTTTTTAGAAAACCACTCAGCTGTTGCATCTACTTTATTCCACTCATCATTTGATAAAGGGGCATCCGTTATTACAACTACTAATAACTTAAAATCTTTTTGTGAATTACCGCTAGAAAGAACTCTTTCTCCTAAAAGATCCTCTAAAAATTGAGGAGTATAAGTGGTCCTAGTAGTAGCAGTAAAATCATAAGCTGTCTGACTAACTGTAAAGGATATTATATCCATAAACATATCAAAGTTTGAAACAGAGGAGATAGGTATCATACCCATGAGGTATAATTCTAATTCATTATATGGAATTCCATTACCACCATTTGCGAATGAACCAAAAGGTTCAACAGTGTATAAATTGTTCCCATGTTCTATTAAAGAACTTTGTTTAAAACCACCTAGTTGTTCCTTTGTGCTTCCTCCTGTAAATCCCCAGTGGTTTCCATATTCATATGAAGTTATATTTGATCCAGGAGCATCTACAGAATGAGTTGTAATTGCAAAATTTGCCCAATTATGAGCTATTTCATGAAGAGAAGGTCCATATTTTAAATAATCTATTGCTGTCAATTGCATCACGTCTTTTAGTTTACCTGAAGAACCATATTCAGCAGAATTATCATAAACATTTAATCTTATTCCCTCGATATTATTAGAAACAGCAATTAATTTACCATAATATGATGGTTTTGAAGGTTCATTTAATACTAAAAAAATAAAATCGTATTTATCTGGAAATTTTTTATATATATCTTGAAAAAGAGCATTTCTTTTTTCTCCATTTGAAAATCATCATTATTTAACCCAGCTATTATACTCGCTTGATGTCATGAGTAATGACGAGACTCTATTATTCGAATGTAATTAAAACTCATGTAATGTATCCTCATCTGGATAAGGTAATACTTCATCCTCATCCTTTGAACATGAAAATACTATTAATGTTATAAATAAATAGAAAATTATTTTTTTCATAAATACTGC
>Ga0208879_1003471_pt1 | contig 12916 bp, 24 predicted proteins | sample Knorr_S15_td_Bot_FD_185605 | JGI IMG/M metagenome (GOLD analysis project Ga0208879, IMG submission 185605) | Marine microbial communities from Southern Atlantic Ocean transect - Knorr_S15_td_Bottom_ad_5009_LV_A (SPAdes) (version 2) | ecosystem: Environmental > Aquatic > Marine > Oceanic | place...
GTGTCCCCTTTCTGAACTGAAAACAACTCCATATGAGAAAATTGCTCTATTTTACAATAATGAGCATCATAACCTAGAATCTCATAAAACTTTGCGGCACAGTACATTGCCAATGGAAATGTAAACATGTTTCCAAGAACAAATACTCTCTTTGATATTTTAGATTTTTTTGCATCTACTTTTGCCTTTGAAAATAGTTTAGAGTTTTTTGGAATTGTTATCTTCTTTACCAAAGAAACGCATGTCAAAGCACTTTCCAAAAATGAGATGCTTCCAGCAGTAAAGATTCCACTATTTGGGGCAGTAAGGAGAATGATTTCATCAGAGGCTCTTGCCAGCATACTTTCAGGCTTTGAGGTAATGGCGGTAGATCTTTTTGCAATCTTTGCAACCTTGATGTTTGTGATTGTGTTTCCAGATATTGAGACAAAGTAGATATGGTTAGATTTGACCAATTGTTTATTCTTGTAAAGATCTAATGGATCAATTACTTTTACTACGTTCCCTGAAAATGATTCAGCTAGCATTGCAGATGCAAAAGAATCACCACTTCCTGAAAAGATAGTATTTTTTTGCTGATTGTAAGACAGTAGCCTTTGTTTTCTAAATGATTTTAAAAAATCTAATTGAAGTTCAATGTCTTTTTCATATGCCTCAATTGTATTCATAACATCAAATGATTTTGGATATATATTAAAAAAACAATTAAATCAAGTTTTGGTTTTTATTACGACTGTTCAGCAAACAGTCATGGAAATTTCTGTGGGACACACTCCTGATTCAGATGACGCATTCATGTTTTATGGAATGTTTACAGATAAAGTTCTATCTCCAGACTTTACGGTGAGTCATGTTATTGAAGATATTGAGAAGTTAAACCGTAAAGCAATTGATCCACAGCTCGACGTTACGGCAGTTTCAGTTCATGCATGTGCATACATTCCAGGATACACAATCTTGAGAAGCGGTGGAAGTTTTGGAATCGGTTACGGCCCTATAGTTACTGCAAAACAACAGATGTCAATTGACGAGATAAAAAAATGTAAAATTGCAATTCCAGGAAAAATGACATCAGCATTCTTACTGCTCCAATTGATGATTGGTAAATTTGATTATGTAGAGATGAATTTCAGTGATATTCCAAAGGCTGTCAAAAGTGGCGAAGTTGATGTGGGACTTGTAATTCATGAGACACAGTTATCATATGAACAAGAAGGAAATGTCAAGATTTTGGATGTTGGAGAATGGTGGGATAAGACAACAAATGGACTGCCAGTACCCCTTGGAATTAATGTAATGAGGACAGATCTAGGAATGGATATAATCTGTAAATTTGACAAACATCTTCAAACATCAATAGAATTTGGGTTAGAGCATATGGATGATGCATTAGACTATGCAATGCAGTATTCCAGAGGAAAACCACGTGACTTAATTGAAAAATTCGTAAAAATGTATGTCAATGAGGTGACTGTTAACATGGGCGATTCTGGTGAGGAATCAATTAGGAAACTTTTTGAGATGGCAAAAAACAAGAATCTAGTCCCTGACTTTGAGATTAGTATTGCCACCAAGTAATTATAGAACAAAAAATTTTACAAATTATGGGGGATGGAATTGGCGGTCCTGTTATGGGAATTCTAACAAATAATGCTTTTCAGTTACTTGTTAGCCATGTAAGAAAAGACAACAAAGAAGAATATGGTAAGACTGAAAAAATAATCATTGCAAAGATAGACAATCCTGATGATCCACAATATGCAGAAACAACGCAAGAACAGCTAGAACTTGCACTAAAAGGAAAATTTGTATCATGTAATGTTCAATACAGAGATTCAAAAACTGATGCACTTATTTGTAATATTTTTGTTCAAAAACCGCCTGAAGAATTCGACTAATTATTCACATAACCGATTTTCTTGAGCTTTATTCTTGCACCGACACTAATTAATAGATGACCTATCTATAATAAGTCGACCTAGTAAAAATGAGTTATTATGAGCCTAACTTAGAGATGTATGAGCGTGAAAGGATTGTACTTGAGAGTATCAAGAATAACCCAGATTTGCATCATAATGCACTACTAAAACTAATTGTACCTGAGTTTATGGCAAAAACAACCTTTGAGAAAACAAGGGATTCTTTACTAGAAAAAGAAATTATTTTTGTGCAGACCAAAGCTAACATGAAACTTTATCATCTAACTGAAAATTATGAACAAAAAACACAACAACACATTGAGCGAAATACAAATACCTCTTTTCATGATTTAAAATCACAAATCAAAAGATTGGAGAATGACTATCCACACAAGGATGTAGATGAGAAGATAATGATTGCAAACTCTCTTCTAAGAAATCTATTGCAGACAGATAATGGATTTACTGTTTTAGATTCATCAAAAGATCCAACAAAGACGTTGTACAGAGATGAACATCTTACAATTCAGCAGCTAATTCATCAAGTTTTTGAGACGATAAGACATGACAAATACTTTGAGATAATCTTACCTGCTATTCTGAGCTATCTGGGAATCATTATGCCAAAAAGCTCAATAGAGAAATAATATCTATCTAGTTATTTATTCGGGTTCATTTATCACTAATTATGGGATTACTGTATACTAAATTCTACATGGACTTTGAACAAGAAGAGTGGAAACAAATTTCAAATGATCCTATAGTTTTTCAAACAATCAAAAATGATGTTAGTCTGGAAATAGAGGACACGTCCCATAAATCATACAAACTACGTTTTAAGGAAGGAGGAAAGTTCAATATGTTTAGAGTTACAGGAAAATTCCGTCTTACCTGGAACGATGAAGATATCCTCTAATTCTATCAAATAATAATGGGGTTTTTCAAATGATTTTATGTCTTTAGAAGACCAAATTAAACAAACTTTGAATGGTTTTGAGAACACTACATCAGAGAAAATTATTGAAATTCTAAGCAAAATAAAACCTGAATTCAAAAGTAAACTGATCTCAGAATATCTTCAGGGAAAAATCTACAAGATTTTAGAGGTAAATGATGAGGCTGAAAGGAAGAAACTGTGTTATGCGTTAAAACCATACTTGGACTGGTATTTACAGGGGTTGTAAAATTATTCTGAATACTGCTTTATTTTTTCTAGTGCTATTTTGATGGTTTTTAGATCATTTTTTGCTTCATTCATGTTTCCAACAAGTTTTACAAAATATTCGTGTTCTATGTCTTGAGCCCTATGAATATCTGCTTCATAACATGCCAATGCCTTTTCTAAAAATGGAACATCTTGACTTAGCTTGCTAACTGATCGAATGTCACCGATATTGTCCTGAATCTTTTGAATTACTTCATCAATTTTTGGGACTGTTTTCATTGCTTGTTGATTTAGAACTGGTGCAAACATTGCACCTGCTTCTTTTAGTTCTGGGCTGTTGCCAATAGTTCTTAATCTATTTTTGTAGTGCCTTAAAGATTTTAGAACTATTTCATATCCTCCTTCATCTTTAAGATAGATTGCACCAATCCAGATCTTTTCAGACATTTATCAATGTTAATTTCCTGTATTATAATAATTTAGAATTTTATAAATCATAGTTTTCTTTTATGGGCTGTTCACTTTTACTGAGCAGATGTAGTGAAATCCCTGCCAGAATAACACCGATTCCACTGAGACCGATAAATGTACCCATATTTTTGATAAATCTTAAAACAGGATCTGTTTCACCTAATTGGATAGAATAAAAAAATACTAGTCCAACAACAAACATAATTATCCCTATAATTATAACCCGCATCCCTACTTTCATATGAAAACTCATTTTTTCTGACTAATAAATAACAAGGACAAAATTGTATGTCAAGAAATAACTATTTTAGCTTTATTGTAATCTCTTCTCCGTTTCCAATTGGTGATGTTATAGTCCAAAGTTTTGGATTCTTTTTGAGATAGTCTGAGAATTTTTTCATGTCTTTTCTAAACTTTTCAGGATACAGCATATTGTCAGTAACAATTACTCCACCAACTGAGACCATCGGAAAAATTAAATCAAAATATTCTATCACACTTTCTTTATCTGCATCAATTAGTACAAAATCAAAAAAATTCCTATATTTTTGCTGTAAATTCAATTCTGTAAGTATCTGGATCGCTAATCCGTTCTTTATAGTGATTATATCCATGACTCCTGCTTTCTGAAAGTTTTCTTTTGCTCTTTTGATTTTGTTTTGTTTTTTTTCAATTGTAATAATTTTGCCTGATTGCTCATAGATGGCTTCTGCACACCAAATGGTGGAATACCCTGTTGACATGCCCACCTCAAGCATATTTTTTGCATTTTTTAGGCGCAAAATCATGTTGAGTAATTCTCCTGTTTCTTTTGTTATTGCAAGCATTCTGTCTTCAGAAGGAATATTGAATTTTTTTGATTTCTCTAGTGTTGATTGTATTTCTAATTCTTCAAGTACCTTGTAGATTGAATCTATCATACAGCCTATGTGTTTTTAAAATAATTTAACTATGCTTTAATCCTATCATCTTTTAAAACACTTTCAATGGCTTATATTTAGTCAGAAATTTTTGAACTTTATCATGATTACAAAGGAAAAACTTGATCTATTAGATGTAGTTCAAAAAGTCATTAGTTTAGATTCCCAAATGAGATTTGCAGCAATAATTGATACAAAGGGCAAAATCCGAGAGGCAATTATGAAGACGGGAAAAACAAGTCTTGAATCCCAAAAAGAAGAAGAACATTTCTGTAAACAAGTTGCACAAAGGAGAGCAATGAGAGAAGAATTTAACAAAACTCTTGGTAAAGTTAGATACGTCCATGTTGAAAGAGAGAAAGTATCTCAGATGGTAATTTACACTAAAAGAAATATTATCTACTTTTCCATGGAGCCTGAGATGTCAATTAGCACAAAAATCAGATTAATTACAAAAATAAAGAAAATCACTGCTGACCTTTAGAGAAAATTTAGATAATTTCATTTCTTTCTAAATATGATGACATTTCACAAATATCTTGGAGATTCTAAGATGTTTGAGTATGATAAGCACTACCGGGAATGTAAGCAACTAAACAAACCATTTATCAAAGCAAGGATTAATCCTGGAAATAAAAAATATTATGTAAAGATTGATTTGATGACATGCAACTATGAACTCTTAAACCAAGAACAAGAAGAAATTACAAAACTAATCCAAAACGAAATAGAGTTTGTAAAGTCAAACTCAAAGTCAGATTTTCATGACTTTAACGTTGACAAAGAATTTGCTTGGTTTGACGGCATATCCACTGAACATATTGATGCATTTTGCAAAAGTCTGTATGACTTGACGCAGAAATATCATAACTAGAATCTAACTAGGTTTTTTAAAATTTTGTCAATTACTATAATCTCTTCTTTTCTTTCTTTTATGGTAGTTTCATTCCATTTTTTTGCAAATTCTGATTGTCTGTCCATCTTTTCTAATTCTTGAATGTATGTTATCAAATACAACTTGTAGTCTTGAAGTACATCTAGGTGTTTGTTGTGATTTTTTTCAGTTGGTGTTGACATCCCATTCCTCTTTTGTAATATCTGGAAACATTTCTCTAATTCTCTTTCTGTCTCTTTCAATTGCATCAATTCTCTCATCAAGATGATTTTTGATTGTGGGGTCTGTCACTTGATTTTTTTCTTCTTGAAAATCTGATATTACTTTGGTTAGTGATTTATAATATGTAATGTGATTTTTTTTGGATTCTTCTGATTTGTCTTCTTCTTTTACATCCATCAAAATTCATCATCCTTTTCTATCGAAATAATATAGTATGATTCATTATCTTTATTATTTTTTCTTTTTTGAGATATTGTTGTTGTGATTTGTGCATCATCTGATATGATTAATTCCTTATCATGTCGAATTTCATTTTTTTCTTTGAATGAATCATGAATTATTAATTCATTATTTTCAGGAGGTGATTTTTGCAATGCATCACAAACTCCGCCAATCAAAGCATCTAAATCTCCAAGGTAATCATGTCTATCTATTCTTTCTAGTGGATTAGGATCATAAATTGTCAACGTTAGTTTGACTGCACCGCGAAAAATTTCTATTCCTTTGCTAGAATCATAAGCTTTTTGTCTCAGATCCAGAACTGCCTGAGTTTGAGTACTACCTTTAGACCACATTGATTTCCCTTTCTTTTTAGGAGGTTTTCCATTTACTTTGAATTTAATTTGGCTCATTTCTCTCTCTAGTTTACATTCTTTGAATCAAACTGCAATATTCTTAGGTTTGCAAGAATCTCATTTAGAAAATTATCTTCTGGCTGGTGTGCAATTGTGTTCATAATTGCTTGCCAGCAATCACTTATCTTTCTGTTAATCTGTGAGAACATCCTATCTTTTTTGAATGCAGGATAATTAGACAACAATTTCATTACTCCATCAGTTGATTGTACTATGTGTATGATATGAATGACTGATCTTGATCTTTCATGGAATGAAAATTTTTCTTTTTTATTGGAAACATCAAAATTACCAATTTCATCAAAAATTATATTAATTTCCTTGTGTATGTTTTTGAGTTGGTTGTTTACTGATTCAGATAGATTGATCAACTCGTATTCTATGTGAGATCTACTATGGATTTTCTTTTCTATCTCCCCTGCTTCAACTAGTGCACTAATTTCCCTGTAAACCATTTTCTCATTACCAACTTTTTCTATGACTCTTTTGGCAAGTTCCGTTCCACGTATTTTTCCATTTTCATTAATGATTCTGATGATCTCTGTCCTGATAATTTCTAAATTTTTATTCATTTGGTATTCTCCTAGTAGTTATTTTTGATATTTTTCTAGTACTGCTTTTTCTCCAATCTCATTAATCTCTCTTACTAATCCTTCTAAAATTTTTACTCCTTTTTTAATTGGATCTTTTTCTAAATTTTTATGTTCTAATTTTTGTTTAAGTACTATTTTTTCATTATTAACAAAACTTAGTAGGCTTACATTTTCCCCCATGTTGAGATTAATGAAAAAATCCACATATTCTAAGGTTGATTTTATGCCCATTATTTTCTAATCTTTTGCTCTAGTATTTGTTTGAAACACCTTCAAACTAGGTTTATTTACAATTTCAACTACCTTTGATTATGACTAGCTGTGATAGGCGTGTTCGTGCTTACAAAAATGGTAAAACCTTTGATCAATGTAGAGATATTGCCGAATCTATGAGTCCTGATTTTAAAAAACAAATTGAAGCGAAAGGAAAAGTTCTATGGACTGAAATATTGAAGCAAGTTGATCATGATGAAATAATCTATAAGCTAACTCTAAAATTTCTAAGACGAGATGGTTATGATATCGGAAATCACAAGATTCCTGAAGTCAAAAAATTTACTTTGTAGGATCTATCTTACAACTACCGTCGTTGTTTCGTAATTTCTTTGCCATTAGATATGGTGTAATAACTAATACTGGAATTGATATCGCAATAAATAATGTCTGTAATTGTGTTAACGCAATAGATAATGCAATTCCGCTTGCAGTCCCAATAAATATTGACAGAAATGTTCCTGCACAAGTTGGACATGCAATAAAAAGTCCTATAGCTGCACCAATAGTGCTTACTCCTCTTCCTTTCTTTGAAATCATGTAGGCGTTGACAGCAATTGATGCGTTCAATCCAACTAGATATGATACAACTATTTGTAATACCAAATTAATTGGAATTATCTGTAAACCTACATGTTCTGTCAAGTAGACGATTATCTTTGGCATATATCCAGGATTGTCACAACATGGTGCAATAAAACCAGATGGAATTGTTGCACCATAATGAATTGAAAAGTTAACTTCAGGTTGATACACTAGTGTGCCAGATGCCAGTGAAAAGAATAAACCATATCCAATAAACGTGGCAACAAAGATTTTGCGTGACTTTGAATTCCATGTTGTCAGTGCAATTATTGTTGTTAGGTCCTTTCCCTTATTTTCAACTTTTTCCTTATGATATCGATACATACCAAAAGCAATAGCGCCAAATGCCGCAACAAGCGTTATGTAAAATCCATAGGCAATTCTCTGTATGGAATTAAGCGCATCCGGTGTTATGAGCTCTGGATCCTGATACCTATGATAAAGTAAAAACAGGATTGTAATTATCACAAATCCAAAAACAATCAGTTTCTTACCTGTGTTTGTACTCTTAACTGATTGCTCTTTCATAATTTAGAACTTTTTTTATGAAATTAAATCCTATCTTAGATAAGTCTAGGAACAAAGATGTAGATAATTGCAATAATCTCCAATCTTCCAAATATCATCAAAAATCCAAGAACAATTTTTGTTGCAGAATCTGTGTCTGTATCAATTACTCCTGCTGACAGCCCCCCAGTAGTAATTACTCCCACCGCCTCAAAGAATGCAACTTCGAATGACACATCCTCAATTGCTGCAAGATGCAATCCCGTAATTGCTGCGATTGTAGGAAATAGTACAATAATAATTAAAGTAGAAATGACTTCTTTTTTTGCTTGGCTTGATAGTTTGGCTCTTCTTGCTTTACTAAAGAGATCTTTGACATCTTTCAAGTGGAATAGTCTAAATATTTTCAAACCCCCAGCAGTTGAAAATCCACATCCTCCAATAAACATCAAAATTATCAAAATGGTGTGGGCACCCCAATTAAGTCCTGCAAGACTTTCTTGTTGAAGTCCTGCAGTGGTACTAGCTGATATGGAATAAAATACGCTTTCCAAAGGTTCCAGACCGCTAACCGCCACAAATAAAATAGTTGCACTACCTAAAATTGCAAAGTATGTAAGAACTTCCTTTCCAAGTTTTGGTGACAAGAATTTTTTCCTAACAAACGCATAGTGAAATGTAAATGGTAATGCCCCAAGTATCATTGCACCCATTAAGACTATGTGTTCCTGCCAAAGTAAATCTTCAAGAATTGTAGATGTCGGGATGAATCCTCCTGTTGAAAGAGTACTCATAGCCAACGAAAAATTATCCAGTATGTCTCTTTCCCCCATGAAATACAATAAGGTTGCAACAATTACAATGTAAATTGAAAAAATAACTGTAATGGTCAGGAAAAGCTCCTTCATGTGAAGTGTTTTTCCTGATATGAAACCACGCATGGATTGTAGTTTTGATTCTGGATAAAATGCTGTAATTACTAAGTAAATGAAACTCATACCTCCTACAAGCTGTGTGAAGCTTCGAAAGAAGGTGAAACTCTGAGAAAGATTTTCTGGTTCATCAAATAAGGATATCCCACCAGTTGTAAATCCTGCAGCACTTGAAAAGAATGCATTTGCAAAGACCTCTGCACTATTTTCATTATTTGGAAATACGTACAGATATGGAATAGTTCCAAATAGTGATAATAAAAATAAACTAGAAAAAACCAAAATTGATGCCTGTTGTAGATTAAGACTTGATTTTTCACCATAAGAGTTTAGAAAAAATCCAGTAATTAGTAAAAGAACTGTTGTTAGGTAAATTCCAGTAGCAATTACTGTGTCTTCTAAAACTGTTGCAACAAGAGCAGGTACCATTAACAAAACTCCTGCAAACTGTAACACAAAACCCAGATTACCAAGAACCGCCTTTACAGGAGGACTCAAAAGGCGAGGAGCAGTAGCAGTAGCGTTTCTAATCACATTTGCAATAGTTGTCTGATAGATTATGCCAATAGCTTTGTTTTTCTTTGATATGACTGGAAGTTTTCTGATGTCATTATCTCTCATTTTATGCAAAGCATCTTGCAATGTTGCCTTTTCATTGATTGTAATAATTGGAGTAGTCATAACTTCTTTTAGTGAAGTAGCTTCGGCATAAACTGTAACATCACTAACTTTACTTAGAATGTCTTCATCTGTAACAATTCCAACTGGAATGTTATCTTTATCAGTAATAATAATATCATCTATTTCATATCTACGCAACATTCTAGCTGCTTCTCTAGTTTGTGTATTCAGACCAAGAATTAATACATCCTTGTCCATGTATTGCGTGACAGGCTTGCTCAGAACATATGAAACAGCACGTTCTGGATCTGTCGACATAAAGCTATCCATAGTTAGGGATTTTAAATAATTTGGGATTAATTTACCATCTTCACTGTTAAAAAATAATTTACCTTCGATCTTTTTGAGATTTGATCTCATTTTTACTATCTTTATAAACACTGAACCTGAAGTTTATGCGAATACAATGAATATTGATCAAGCGCAAGAGCCTGATTATGAATCAGTCAAAATTGATTACGTTGGATTTGTTGATCCTTATGCAGTTGAAGGAATGGTTGTTCTCAAGGCTGATAATGGAAAAGAATTTCACATGAGAGCATTTTCTGGTGAAGTTGTAAGACACATCTCAAGTTTTGGTGAAAATGAAGGAGAACCAGTACCATCAATCTATAAGATGATTGAAGAGATTTGTGAAGAAAACGAATTGATTCTAGTCAAAGTAAAAATCTATGAGAGTGGCAAAGTTTTACGAGCAAATCTATACTTTACAGGCAAAAAAGACCTTGTATTGAGAAACTATCGTGCATCTGATGCGATGGCACTTGCGTCATTTTACAATATTCCAATTCTTGTTAGAAAAAATCTACTCAAAGAAACTATGGAAGCATAAAATTCTTCTTACAAATAATTAATTTTATTCATTAAAGAAACCATCTAGACCCATTTTCTTAATTTTATTTTAAAATATGCTTCATAATTCGGCAATTTCATCATCTATCAGTTATAGCTTAGTTTGTTGATTAATCATTAGCAATTTTTGTTGTAATTTCTTTAGTATATTATCATTCCATCCAAAAAATCAGAACCTTTTTGATATGAGTTAAAGACTTTGTAGTATGGTCAATTTTGAAAAACTCTACAAAAAAGTGGCATTACAAGTAATTGAAAGATGTCATGGAGCCATCAAAATAACAAAACATGGGAAGATTATTGAGGTATATGATCCTGTAAAGCATATCTGGAGTAAGGGTATTGTAGGTCTTATAATAAAAGAGGAGTGCAAGAACGCAAATCTAAGAGATTGGGAGATTGCAAATATTCGAAGTTTTGTTATACAGGAATTACTTGCAAAATCTGAAAACTAGTATGTCACTTTTCTAATAAGATGAGGTTCTTTTAGCATTATAGTGTCATCTTTTTGTGATGATAATTCTACTTCCCTGAGATTATGATTTGTAACTATGATTAACGCTTCACAACGAGAACAGAGAATTGTTTTTCCACCCGATCTCTCTTCTCTGATAATGTCTTTTTCTAGTCTGTCTTCTTTCTGACAGGTAGGACAAAGTCTAGGCTCCTTTTCTATGATGATCATCTCTTTGATGAAGATAGTTCTACCCATACTGATTGAATCTTCATTGGTCAAAAAAAGAGTTTACATTTACCACTTTGTTCATGTAAGTTCGATTTTACTTGGCTAATATGGTAAGATCGGTATCATCTAAAAGACCGTTAGTTAATAGACAAAAAATGATCTTCAATTATTTAATCCAAATTTTATTTTTCTCAACTACTTTAATTGCCATCTAAAATATCTTGTAAATGTGGATATTCATCTATCCAAAATTTTTGATTTACACATTCCCATTCATAAAACATGAATGTTTGTTTATCTGATTCAGAATATTTTTCATTTAATGCTATAACTTGATCTATTATATTTTCCATTTCTGATTGTTGCTCAGCTAAATACCTTAAACGATGTTCTGCCTCTAGAATTCTTTCATTTAATTTAACTTCAAAGTATGATTGTGGTCTTGCATCCATACAAGTGTACTCGATAATCTCATCATATTGCAATTGTAATTCTTCAACTCTTTGTTTATCTATTTCAAATTCTGTAATTTGCTTATTACTACTATTCACATCTGTTGACCATACATCATCTTGTGTTATTACCTCCCCATCATCTTGTGTTATTACTGCCAACACAACTACTGCACAACTAATCAATGTCATTATTAGAAGAGTATTTTTCTTCATTGGACTTTAAAATCTCCTAGTAAACTTAAGGTTTTTCTAAATTTATTAGATACAATTTACTATATCTTTCTATATTTTCCATCTGTATGCTTTTCTAATTTTTTTTTCTAATTCTTCTATTGTTTCATCTAATTCTTCTACTGTTTCATCTAATTCTTCTACTGTTTCATCAGAGGCAGTTATTGGTTCAGGTATTGGTTCAGGTTTTTTGTGCTCCACTACTTTTTGAATTTCACCACTGTATTGATTTACTAATTTTTGTAAATAATCATTATCTAAAGCATATAATATTGCTCCACTTTCAAGTCTTTTTTTGAGATTTTCCAATCGATATTCGTCTCCATACCCTAATCGCAATAGTTCATCCACATTATCTAATGATGAGTTCACAGTACTCTACAAAGAAAATGTTTCTTGATTAACTTTTTGGAAAATTAATTTAAAGATATTTTCTATTTGTTCTGATTCTTTTTCTTGATACTTGTTCCCACGTTGTCGTCTTTTGTTTAATCTGCATAATACTCGATTTACGTTATCGTATCCGTATTTTTCTCGTAATCTACTTGATGTTGATGTCATGCAACGACCATTTTCACGTTGACAAGCCTTGATTTTACTCTCAATTTCTTCATCCATGTCGGTGAGTTGTCCGTGAGTTGTATGCGAATTGTCTTTACGCCCAAACATGACTAATTATTGTGATTTTATCATATTTTAGTTTGAATCATTTGTATCAACAAAATTGAACAAGCAAAAGAGTTTGTATTGTCAATTGGCATCCAGCAATTTTATCTCAAACATCAAACCGTTTTAATTATCTGAGACAAAACGTTGAGTATTCAATATATTTCTCAGCCTATACCGTGTTAGTATCCATAATATTCAAAACTCTAGGCGTGAAATTTTCCAAAGC
>Ga0208879_1003472_pt1 | contig 12911 bp, 13 predicted proteins | sample Knorr_S15_td_Bot_FD_185605 | JGI IMG/M metagenome (GOLD analysis project Ga0208879, IMG submission 185605) | Marine microbial communities from Southern Atlantic Ocean transect - Knorr_S15_td_Bottom_ad_5009_LV_A (SPAdes) (version 2) | ecosystem: Environmental > Aquatic > Marine > Oceanic | place...
TTACCAAAGCCCTGCGCATTCCCCACAAAACTTTCATCGAATACAAGGTCCGCGCATTGGATAAGATACGGTGATGGTGAAGTCCGGTCAGTTTGAAGTAGAAGGATTCTAGTTCAGATGTTGAGGGAATAGTGAAAGAAACCAAAAAAAAATTTCTCGGCATTATGTTTGAGTGTTGCAATACTTATCGACGTGTTTATATAAATAAAGAGGGCAATGCATATGAGGGGCATTGCCCGAAATGTTTTGCCGAGGTGAAAGTTCGAATAGGGACGGATGGCTCTGATACCCGTTTTTTTCGTGCACGCTGACCTGCCATGAAACTGGTTCTGCAAAGAGTGGCGCGTGCTTCGGTGTCTGTCAATGGCAGGACTGTTGCCGATATTTCCAAAGGCCTGCTGATTTTATTCGGTGCGGAAAAGCAGGATAATCCTGATAAGGTGCAGGTTCTCGCCGACAAGGCCTTGAACCTGAGAATTTTCCCGGATGACCAGGGAAAGATGAATCTTTCCTGCCTCGATATTTCCGGGGAGGTGCTGGTGGTTTCCCAGTTCACCCTGGCCGGGGATTGCGCCAAAGGGCGACGTCCGAGTTTCGACAAAGCCGCCAAGCCGCAAGAGGCGGAAACCCTTTACCGCCAATTTATCGAGAAAGTTTCCGAGTCAGGGTTAACTGTTGCCCATGGCCAGTTTGGGTCAGATATGCAGGTAGAACTGGTGAATGATGGGCCGGTCACCTTCATTCTTGATCGATAGACCACTAGGTGCCTGCGTGGTACCCCGCATGGAGTACTGGGGTGATTTACAATTTCTCATGCAATATGCAGGGGAGGCAGATATCAATGATTTGTTAAGCCGAGAAAAATGGTTGCTCACCAGAGAAAGCAATGGCACGCTGGCTCCACGCCTAGTGGTTATTTTTCTTTCGATGTGCGAATCTGGTTTTGCCCTTTGTCCAGGTTGTAACCTTTGAGTGTCTCAGGAACCTGCAAGTCCTTAAAATCTTCCCGTTGGGTCTGGTATTTGGTGAATAAGGGTTCCAGTTTGGCGCGGGTCTTTTTGAACAAATCCATTTTTCTGGCTTTATGGTATACAATTTCCGTGATTAGAAGGTTGGAAATGGCATCATAGCTCTGGTTCAGTTTGTCGTAGGCCAATCCCAGTCTATAATAGGCCTCTCCAAAATCTGGGTTAAAGTGGACGGCTTTTTTAAACGAATCGATAGCATCATCAACATTTTCCATGTCATATTTGATGCGCCCTAATGAAAAATGCGTTTTGCTGTCAAAGGGGTTTAGCTTGATCGATAGGTCAAGCTTGGCGAGGGCTTCTTTTCTCTTTCCCAGTTTTTCATAGGCCCAGGCCAAGCCATTCAGGATGATTTCATCCTTTCTGTCCAGTTTCGAAGCGGTTTCCCATTCTTCAACGGCCTTGGAAAAATCCTTTCCTTTTGCATAAATCACCCCCAGGTTGTAATGCGCCATGGCATTTGAATCGTCCAGTTCCAGAGCTTTCTGATAGGCGGCGACAGCTTTTCTTTTTTGCCCTATTTTTTCATAGACCACCCCCATATTGATGTGGGCTTCGGGAAGACCAGGATTTTTATTCAGTGCCTGCTTCCAGAATTTTAGAGCTTGTCCGTTTTTACCCGTTTCTGCAGAAAGCGCTCCAAGGTTGTTGAAGACGATATGCATGTTGTTGTTTCTGGTTTGCGCGATTTTGAGGTAGTGACGGGCGTTTTTGATGTTCCCATTTTTCAGGTAAATGGAGCCCAGATCGGAGGCGATGTCGGGTTGCGTGTCCTTCAGCTTGAATGATTTTAGGAGGGCCTTTTCGGCATCCAGATACCTTTTTAAATAAAACAGGGCGATTCCTTTTTCACGGTAGGCCTCAGCGTAATCCTCTTTCAGGCGCGTGGCTTTGCTCAATTGATAGAAGGCGGTTTGGTATTCCTCTCTTTCGACATAAACTTTTCCCAATTCGTAATGGCCTTCCGGGTCATCTGGGTTCTTTTTAACTTGTTTCGAATAGGTTATAAATCTTCCCTCCAGCGATTCTTCATTGGGGCCACAGGCCAGAAGAACCAGGAAAAAAAGCAGGATGAAGAATCGAAAAAGTATCATAGGGTCTCGCAAAATTTGTCTATCTTCAAAAGCATTGTTGGAGAGCAACGAGGAAACCGGGAGCCTGGAACTATGCACAGGATAAAAGGATGGAGGAAGGGTGGCAAGCTAAAAAGGAATGGCCCCTCGGGCCAATTCCATCAGGAAAGAGGGGAATAGCCCTATTCCCACGACCACCAAACAACTGACGGTGATCAGGGCTCCCATGCCTTTATAGATCACTGGTTGCAGAGTGTTTTCATCTTCATGGAAATACATTATGACGATTACACGGAGATAAAAATAAACAGAAATGATACTGGCTATGACCGCTAAAATGGTTATGAGTATATATCCCTTTTGGATCGCGGCATAGAAAACGAAAAGCTTTCCGAAGAACCCTGCTGTAGGTGGGAATCCGGCCAGAGAAACCATGAACAGGCTCATGGCCGCAGCAATGAGGGGATTCTTTTTGGCCAGTCCCTTGAACCGATATATGGAGTTGCCTTCCTTCCCTTCCCCCTCCATGATGAAAACCACCGCAAACGCTCCGATATTCATAAACAGGTAAACCGCCAGATAGAATAAAATGCTTGCCATTCCTTCCTGGGTATTGGTGACAATACCGATTAGCAGGTATCCGGCATGCGCGATGCCGGAATAGGCGAGCATCCGTTTGAGGTCATCCTGAAAAATGGCAGCGATATTTCCTACCAGCATGGTCAGGACCGATGCGCCAAAAAGAATCGGCATCCATGCATTTTCCAAATCCGGCAGGGCGGTGAAAAAAATACGGGCGATCACCGCGAAGGCCGCTGCCTTAGTCGCCACCGACATGAATCCCGTGATAGGAGTCGGCGCACCTTGATAGACATCCGGAGTCCAGGAATGAAAAGGCACCAGGGAAATTTTAAATGCCAGTCCGCAAAACATAAGGCCCATCCCGATATAAACCAGTGTGTTTTTGGTATAGGGGTTTTCGTGAATGAGTTGTCCTATCATCCTGATTTCGGTCGTGCCGCTACCGGCGTAAATCAAGGCCATGCCATAAACCAGAATGGCGGAGGCAAACGCGCCGGTCAGCAGGTATTTGACGGTTGATTCCTGCGAGGCCAGGGTTTCCCAACTTAGTTCGGTGTTACTATGGGGTCCTTCCCTGCCAGTTCCGTGTTTGGCGGAAAACCCGCAAAGAATATAAAGGGCAATGGAAAACAGTTCCAGCGAAATGAATATGGTGATCAGGTTTCCGGATTTGGCCAGAAACATCATGCCCGCAACCGCCATCAGCAGAAGCGTGAAGTATTCCGCCTTGTTTTCATGGTTTTCCTGCGGGTAACGGGCCGAACCGAAAATTGGAAACAGGGCCATTAGCAGGAATATCAGGTTGAAGACCAGGGAAAATCGGTCATAGATCAAGGCACCGCTAAACATGCCCGGACTACCGCCGTTCTCGATTGTCGGAGCCCCTCCCCAAAGGGTCAGAGTGAACAGCAACGCCGCGCCGATGCTGACCAGGGAAACGCCGGATAGAAAGGAAAGCTTATTCATTCCTTTTTTGAGTCCGGCTAGAAGAATGAAGAAGGCGGTCATCATGATGATGAGTTCCGGCCCGATTGCCGCCCAGTTCATATCGTCAAAATTTATCGCAAATTCCATGGACCTGCCTAAAAAGTTCCTGCCATAGTTTTAAGTGACAAAAACCCCATGTTAATTCAATAATTATGGGGAGTTTTATAGCATTTTGATGTTTTTTGCAACCCTCGTAATATGCATTTCAGATTGAAATCGGCGATAGCATTACTCCTCCCCGGTTTTCTCTGGAAAAGGCCTTGCGAATTGTGACATTTCCCGTCAAGATAGCCCTTTTTAAACCCTGTTCGTGGAGAACTCGATGGATATTAACGAGGCACGGGCTTATCTCAATTATCTGCTGACTCTGGGCCTTAGGCGGGAAGAGGCGTTCGGTCCCATGGCGCTTGATTTCATTCGGGAAACTGATTTCGATGCGGTTGGCCTTTTGCCTGAGGAACAGTTTAGCCTCATCATGGCTACTATTCAGGCTTTGGCCGCAGAGCCAAAACGCTACACCCTGAAGCTGGAGATGCTCAACCGGGCGCGGGAACTGGTCGATAAAACCACCTACAGTGATCCGCAATTGACCCAGCAGATCGAAAAGGACATCAAAAAGACCACAGCCGAGGTCAATATATATAATGAAGCAATGCGGCCTGCCAAAACCGGCGCCTCGCAAAAACAACGGCTGGTGGTGCAGACCGATGCGCCGGAATATTTTCTCGATATTGCCCAAAAACGGGCTTCTGCCTATTATCAGAACAAGTTTGGCTTGGACAAGGAAGAGAAAACTGCGCAACATTTTGGCGGCGGACCCCGGAAATTCGAGCCGGATAACACCAAGGTGCACCGCGAACATCCGGGCGCATGTGGTCCGTTTATGAATGCGCGTAGCAATGCCTTCCATCTGATGATGCCCTTCGATATCAAGATCAGTAAAAAACCCGATGATCCGCTGGATGGGGGGTTACGGGCCTATTATGCAAAAATGGGTTACTCATTTCCCCTTGGATTTGAAATGGGGAAAATCTGTAGTTATGAAGGCGGGGAGATTTTGGATATATCCATGGATGATCCGAACCTGTTATTCCTATCGGTATCGCGGATCAAGGAAAAAGAGTTCCGCGCCTCTGCCTATCCAGGCACGCCGGAAGTTCCAGTGGAATATGCCTACCCTCGGGCAGTCCTGGAGCGTACTGGTACTCTGGGTCCCTATGTGCAGATAGTTTCAAATTTTAAAATATGGTTTGATTCTAGCCAGGTATCGATCCTCATTCAAGGAGCTCCAGACCTTTATGAGTATGGGCTTCAAGGAGGTTCTGGCCTGATGGTCAGGAGCCACGCCGCGGATAAGGTTCCGGCTTATGTCGAAAATACTTCCCAACCCTGGCAGGAGGGGATGAGTTTCAATTTTGTCAACATCCACCTGACCCTGAGCCCCGGAACCGAAACAGCTTTTGTTCCCTACAATACCCCGCTTTTTACTGTGTATCCCATATTGCCCACCCAAAATTTCAAATGGATAGATATAGCAGAAGCCTGAGTTCCTACATTAATTTCTCAATCGCGTTCAAATTCCCATTTCCGATTTTGCGTTATAATACCAAGTAAAATTGCAATGATTACGGTGACTGATGACTCAACTTGGTAAATTTCGAGGCTGGGCGATTTTGGCATTTGTGTTTCCGGCAATTTCTTTTTTCAATATCTCTGCCCACGCTTCTCCTGCTCTCAACGCTCCCATTCAGGTTACTTCCAATCCGGGAGAAGACTTTGCCCCCACCGTGTCAGCGGACGAGAAGGTTATGGTTTATGTCTCGGACAAGTCGGGAAACCTGGACCTGTGGTTAAAAAATCTGGGACCGGGTATCCAGCCTCCCGATCAAAGGTTGACTTCTCACAGTGCGGAAGATGGCAGTCCCGAGATCAGCCGGGATGGGAAATGGGTGGCCTTCGTTTCCCATCGGAGCGACCCAAGGGGCGATATTTATATTCTGGACCTGACAGCAAAAGCAGGGGAAGCCCGATTACCCCAACCGATTATCCGCGAACCGGGGGAGGAAAGAGGCCCTGTCTGGTCGCCAGACCAGAAAACTTTATATTTTTCATCCCGTTCATCGAATACTACTCAACCGGTTATTGAAAAAATTGAACTGGCCGGAGGAAAACGCACAGAACTTTTAAATCCGGGAGGCGTGAACCTGTCGCTGTCTCCCGATGGGAAATATCTTGCTTTTGTGGCAGGCGAGGGCGATTTAAAAGTTTATAACCTGGAAACCACCCAGGTTCTCACTCAAGGGCCGTTCATAGATGTTTTCCCCCGCTGGTCGGTGGATGGAAAGTCCATCCTTTCCTCATTGTGGCGGGTGAGCGATATCTCCACGGCTGTGTTGATCAAACATTTTTACCGGAATTATGGTCACGGAAACAAGGCTGAAAGCTTGAGAAAAGCCCAACTGCTGGTCAGGCGTCTTTACCCGCACCCCTCATACTGGGCGGGATTCAATCTTACGGGAGACTATCGATAGCAGTCTCTCTCTTCATTGATAATGGTGCACCGCTATTTCCGGGAACTCTTGATCCAGTTTTTTCTTCAAACCTTTTGGCCTTTCGCGTTTTTTGCCTTGGGTGATAAAAGAAAGTGTTTTACTCTCATGGAATAGCTTCCAATGTCTTTTATGCAACATTTTTGCTGAAAGGACTTTTTTGATCTTTCCCTCCGCATTATAAATGGTAACCGGGAACAACATTCTCATCACCGCTCCTTTATTCTGAGGTGAAATCAATTGCTTTCCTTATAATTAATATAGGATTGGAACAAAAAACTTCCACTTAAATTAAAGATGAATTGCAGGAATACTTGCATGGTGCAAACGACCTTATACACAGGGAGGATATAGAGTTTTTTTGTGTTTGTTTTTCTTTAATTATCAGGTTCCGAAAAGGTAAAAATTATTAAAGTCCGCCTTGAGAGATGAGGTGGCTTACTGCAAATCTATTGATTTATCCCTCCTTATTTCCTTCAATATGGAGAGCAAGAATTCTTGCCAAAAAAATATTGCATTCCCCTTGAGCGAAAGTTTAATTCCGTATAGAATGTTTTTTTATTAAACATTACTTTTTTGTTTTAATTGAAAAGTTATTGTTTTTTTGAAGCTAGCTCCTATTTTTGGTGGGGGGGGATTAGGTCTTCGGAATATAGTGCCAAAAAATTTCATCCTATCGATATCAATATCCTTGATGCAAACGCGGATCTGGTTTTCAATGTTTTTTGTAAGGTGCAGGATACCTCTGAAGACCGCTTTGTTTTATACGCCAGCAAAAAGCCCCGTTATCGCGATAAGGTGCGTGAGCTGTTGCAATCTCCAGAATTTTTGGAGGAGCTTTATATTCATGAAGATGACCTGACTCTTTATTTTAAGCATGCCACCAATCCCTTGGGCGAATACATGAGTTTGTTCCGCCAACCCAAACCCATTTTTGCGGAAATTTTTAAATGCATATAGAGCTAGTTTAATTATTCCAAATCGTTAACTTACGTTGAAAGTATCCAGTCGCTGAAATAAAACGAAAGCACAAAGGTTGTACGAGAATATATTTGTTTGATTTATTAAGTTTCAAAATTAGTGTTTTTTATCCATTTGATTAAAACCGCAATCACCTGTTCTATAATCTGAGCTTCAGGGTTTTTAATGTTTTCTCGGAAGCCGGGTATATATTGGAGGTTGAGATCTTTGTCGGAGCAAATCACGTTGGTGGGAGAATTTTGCCACATGGCTTTCGTAGAGGACTTTTTGATTCCACTGGGTAAGCCGAACATAGCAACACCCCCTCAAAATAAAAGTATCCGTATTTTGAAAACCAAATATATCCACATATCATAATATTTATGAGAATTTAATTTAAGGCGTAGCTGTAAAAAAGCAATACTATGGGGAAAATTAATGCGAATTTTTTTTACAACAAGATGGGGTTGAATTGTTATAGCGTTGGGTGTTTGCAGTATGTATTATTGTTTTATAAAGGATTATTTACTACTGACTGCGATTGGGTATCAAATTTACTCCTATTAAAAATACTACAGAGGTTTTTCAGGGCTAGCAGAAACCGCTAAAATTCTTTATGAGTGATGTCCTAGAATATTAGACATTCGGATAATTCTATCGCTAAGGTTGCCCTGTCTAGCATGGCGGACAAAACCTTTTTCTTAAGGCTTATCAATGTAGAGATATCACGCGTGCCCCGAAGGGGTACTTGATAGGCGATCCCTTCCTTCTATGCAATCCTTCTGTAGGCTTTTTCTTTCAGCCTTAAATCTATATGGTCTATATATTTCCCGAACGGATACTCAAGAATTTTTTGGATTTTAATTAAAGTAATAAGAAAACCCATAATCGCAGCGGAGGTTAAAACGCCATAGACTCCAAACGTTGCAAATTGAGGAGTTAATAACAGCACCCCCCCCATCAAAACCCAGTCAATGAAAAGCCTCAGGCTTCTTGGCGTCCGATGCTCTTTGATAGCAAGTAATTTTTCAAAACTGGAATACATTTTTTCAAGCCAGCCTAAAAGGTGGGCAAGTTCCGGGTCGCTAATCTTTTCGGTTTTTCTAAAACGTTCAATTATCAAACTGAGCTCATTAAAAAAGGTATCAATTTCAAGAAGTTTCTTTTTGGTTTCTTCGCCAATCACATCTACATGCATGAGAAATCTCAATTTTTCAAAAAACTCCCTCAATTCATGTTGTAGTTTTTCTTGATCTTTTTCTGCTAAATGTCTTTTTCCTGTTTGCCAATAACTCATGGCTAAAGACCATAAAACCGCCAATTCTTCTATGGCTTGAAAACGTCTTAAATTGGCGGTGTTGATGATAATTGCTAAAACAAAAAACAGGCCGCCAAAAAATATTAAATCAACCCCCTCTAAACTTTTGGTGAAATCATTTTCCATGCACAGGAATGTTAAAAAACCGGCAAGGGGCGGGAGAATTAAAATCCGGCATAAAAAAAACAGGTTTGAATTAATCATTTCAACAGGTTCTCCTATTTATGAATGGGAGGGTCTATTTTATGTCAGTTGGCGACGATAGACAAGGTGGGGAAGGGTGGATCGAGCCTCTATCCTCTTGAATCCCATTAATATTTAACACCCCGATCTTGTCATTATCAATACTGGAGATTCATATAAGGCTTGTCTAAGTTTTTCGCCCTTCCCCGTTGCAAATTTCTGTCAATCGTGTTCAAATATAACACCTGAAAAAAGAGAAAAAATAAGAATAGAAATCAAAGGATTCAATCATGGCAGGTAGACAAAAAAGACCCAAAATGGTTTTCAGAAAGTTTCTTGAGGATAATAAAGAAAACCTTGAAAAATTTGCCAACCGCAAAGGCGAAAAATATACTCGTGAACCGTGGATGTTAAATGCCAACCCGGCGGCCGAATGGACGGTAGAAATTTTGGTCGAAAGCGAACAGGCTGACCATTAGCAGACTGTTTTTAATGCTTTCAAAAATCGCTGGAGCTCTTCAATACTCGCGTTTATTTCTTCAGTTCCCGCCCTGCCAGCGTTCACATTAGCGCTCACCTCTTTCTTGGATTCGGAAACAACTCCCGCCTCTTTAGCGGCGTTCTCGGCATTTGGTTGCCTGGCAGGGCTAATTACGGAAAGCTTCTTCTGAATTTTTCGCAGGCATTGGACGACCCCGCCAAGTTGATTTAAAACGGCAGCCATTTTTTCCTTGTTTTGTTTTTCCCGTTCTTGCAGTTCCAGTTTTTCGGTCATCACCGACCAGGAGATCATGGGGCCAAGGTAATTTTGCTTGTTATCATATATGGCGCTCACAAGAAGATCGAGTTTTTCCGGTCCAACCTGGATGAGGGCCTAGTGCGGCAGGTTCCTGGGGTCTTGCAGAATCTTTCTTTGGTGGGCCGGGTCCTTGTGGAAAATGTCTATAGAGCGGCCAATAAGTTCATCGACCTTAGCCGGTAGATATTGCTCCAGGGTCTTCAAGGTTTTCTTGGCAGCCGGGTTCAAATATTGGACGTTTAGATTCTTGTTGGCGTAAATCACGTTGGTGGGTGCGTTCTCCAGCATCGCTTCGGTTGGCGAATTTTTGTTGCCATTGAGTAAGCCGAACATAGCGTTTACCTCCTCAAAATAAAAATTCGTAATCTAAAAGCCAATTATACCTACATGATTATTCTTTGTCGGAATATAGTTTAAGGATTAACTATACAAGAGTAATGCTATTGGGGCAAAATAATGTCACATTTTTATTACAGTAATATGAAATTAAATTTTTTAAAGTAAGGGTCTTGCGGCTATTCTATTGTTTTTTTTAGATTTATTTAATTAACAGCTAAGGTAGGATGGGAAATTATAATATTAAAAATTACTACAGGTAGTTTTCAGGATTTGCAAAAACCGCTCAAACTCTTCGTTAGTTATATCGCCCATATTTGCTATTCGAAAAATAGTGTCGCTGAGATTGCCTTGCCCGGCATAGATGATGAACCCGTTGGCCTTCAACTCTGCATGAAGCTTTTCATAGCCCACTCCCTTTGGCAGGCGAAGGCCGGTTAGGCAATTACTTCGCCAACCTTCAGGAATTAAAAACTCCAGGCCGATATCTTTAAATCCAGTGCGTAAAATTTTTGCCGCGTCGGCATAACGTTGTACTCGGCTCGCTACCGTTTCCTCAATCAGTTCGTCCAGCGCAACGTCCAGCGCGTAATGGGCAGGGATTGCAGGTGTGAACAACAATCCGCCTTTTTCCTGAGCTTTGTGGTAGCCGGTAAGATTGAAGTAGAGAGACCGCTCAGGAATTTTGCGCAAGCGTTCCAGGTCTTTTTCCCGAAGCAGGACAAAAGACACGCCTGGAAAACCCTGAATGCATTTATTGGCGGTGCCGACGGCAATATCAATGGGGCAGGACTTGAAATCGATTTCATCTCCCGCCAGACTGCTGATGCAGTCCACCAAATAGATTTTTTCATAACGGCGGGCAAGTTCGCCCACTTCTTTTAAGGGGTTGAGAAGCCCGGTCGTTGTTTCATGATGCACCAGAGCCACCACTTCTATGTCGGGATTTTGCTTTAATTCTTTTTCAATGTCCTCCAAACTTGGCGGTTCTCCCCAGCCCAGTTTGATCGTGCGGCGGTTGAACTGGTAAACGTCACAAATTTTTCCGATGCGTTCGCCATAGACTCCATTTTGGATGACCAGCATGGACCGGCCTGGACTCAAGGAGGAGGAGACAGCCATTTCCAGTGCCGCTGTTCCCGACCCGGAAACCAGCACCGAAGTGTATTCCTCTTCGATATTAAAAGCCTTGAGTAATTTTGCGCGGATCGCTGCCATAAGATCGGTGAATTCTTTTTCCCGGTGGCAGAGATCCGGGAGCATTAACGCTTGTCGGACCCTATCGGTAACATTGACCGGGCCGGGGTTGAGCAAAACGGTTCGTGGCATGTCGATTTTCAAAGGTTAAGAGTGGCAAAAAGCTAGTGTACAACAGCCAACTCAACCCTTGCAAGCGGTGCACCGCCTAAAGGAATAGGGTATGAAATATTATTTATAAACCTTCCCTAACCCCTCCTTAGTCAGGAGAGGAATTTAATGTCCCCCTGACAAGGGGCTCTTAGGCAGAGGGCCAAAGGGCAAGAGCTCGTTGAGCCGTGGTAACTCTTGCTCGCCAAATAAAGCGATGGCACACTGGCCCCACGTCTAGTGGGTGGGGGTGGGCTTGAATACCTACAGAAGCTGTTTTAAACTCAAGTGGATGCGAAATTTTTTTTTCATATTTGGGTTGGCCCTTTTTTTTATCGTAGGGGTCGAATCGGTAAAAGCGATCGGAGGCAGTTATTCCAACCTGACCCTTCCCCGGATCATGTACCAGGGAGGCAACGATAACCCCCGGCCGGAAGCCCTGCGAAGCCTGCTTGCCCAGATTTCACGCAGAACGTCCATTGAAGTCAACCGTGAACCGGTTGCGCTGAAAATTTCAGACCCGGAATTATTCCGGTACCCTTTCCTCACTATGGCGGGAGATGCGGGATTCGATCCTTTTCCGGAAAAGGACTTGAAAATTTTGCGCAATTATTTGAGCTATGGAGGATTTCTTTTTATCGACGACAATTCCGCCCGGGCCGATTCCGCATTTTCTGCCTCGGTGCGTAAAATGATATCTGCATTGTTTCCGCAGAATCCGCTCGGGAAAATTTCGCGCGACCATTCCATTTTCCGTTCTTTTTATCTGCTCAATACTGTGTCGGGCCGAACCATCGTCAAGTCCTATCTGGAAGGAATTTCCATTAAGGGAAGAACTGTTCTGGTAGTCAGCTCCAACGACCAGGGCGGTGCTTGGTCACGGAATAAAATGGGACACTGGAATTATGATGTGATTGTGGGAGGGTACAGGCAGAGGCAACTTGCCATTCGCCTGGGCGTCAATATCATCATGTATTCGCTGACTCTGGACTATAAAAAGGACATGGTGCACTTGCCCATTATTCTTGAACGTTTGCGCAGGTACAATTCCAGATGAACGGACTGGCGAAATTACTAGGGGTCGACTCCGAAGAATATAACCACTGGCAACTGCATTGGTCGCCCGAAGACCCGGTGGTCTTAACCGTGCTTGGCATTGTGATTCCCCTGGGGCTCTGGTTTTTCTGGACCAGCCTTAACCGAGTGGGCTCTCGGTCAAGAAAATTCCTTCTCTTTGCGCTCAGGTTGAGTGCGTTTACCCTTTTGCTGTTGGTATTGTTAAAACCCGAACTGGAATTTCGCAAAAGCCAATCCCTCAAGAATTCCATAGCGGTTTTGCTCGATAATAGTAAAAGCCTCTCTATTAAGACAAAAATCTTTCCCGATGAATCTTCGAGGATTGACCTGATAAAAAAAGCTTTGGAGGCAAATGCTACCTATTTCAAAAACCTGGAGAAAGATTTCAACGTCGATTATTATTTTTTCTCTGATGACATCGAAAAGGTTGCGGTGGGGGCGGTGAAAAACGTTTACCGGCCTTATCGGCCCTATACCGATCTGACCCAGGTCTTTGACGCATTGGTCGAGCGTTACCCGGGTCAATCGCTTCAAGGGATATTCCTGTTTTCGGATGGTGCGGATTTAACCCAGGAGTCTGGTGAAATTTCCAGAAACCTGGTGGAGCGGCTCAAGGAGTTGGGGAGTCCGGTTCATACCCTGCAAGCCGGAAGCAACGCAGGATTTAAAGAC
>Ga0208879_1003483_pt1 | contig 12893 bp, 10 predicted proteins | sample Knorr_S15_td_Bot_FD_185605 | JGI IMG/M metagenome (GOLD analysis project Ga0208879, IMG submission 185605) | Marine microbial communities from Southern Atlantic Ocean transect - Knorr_S15_td_Bottom_ad_5009_LV_A (SPAdes) (version 2) | ecosystem: Environmental > Aquatic > Marine > Oceanic | place...
GACAATGCCCGGCGTCCCTATGTGGTGGCCGAAAACAACACCGGTCGCATGCTCCGCTCCGACCGCTACAAATATTGTGTCTATACAAGCGGTGTCATCCGCGAATCCCTTGTCGATCTTAAGACTGATCCGGGCGAAATGAAAAACCTGGCCGGCCTGCCGCAATTCCACAAAACGCTCAACCAACACCGCGACTATCTAAAACAATGGATCGTGGAATCCAAGGACACCCCTGCCAAATCCTTCGCGATTGCGCCTGATTGAAGAATGCAATTTTTCCGGAACATCCCATGAAACCAATAACTGTTCTTCTAACCATTTTACTTCTGCCAACTATGGTTTTGGTGGAAGTGAAGAAACCCAACGCCCAGAAAAAATCGTCGGGCTATAGTTCTGCAGTTCCCAAGCCCACGTTGTCGGAAATCTCTTACGGCAAGCATGACAGAAACGTGCTCGATTTCTGGAAGGCTCAATCCGATTCCCCCACGCCGGTAGCCTTTGTCATCCACGGCGGTGGGTGGAAAGGAGGATCGAAGGAGCGATTCGCTGACCCCAATGCCTTGCTCAAGGCGGGCATCTCCGTCGTGGCGATCAATTATCGATACGTTACGAGCACGGAGAAACCACCGGTCAAGGCGCCGCTTTATGACGCCGCCCGAGCCCTGCAATTCGTCCGCAGCAAGGCGAAGGCATGGAACCTGGACAAGAAACGGATCGGGGCGGCAGGTGGCTCGGCAGGGGCTTGCTCCAGTCTTTGGCTTGCCTTTCACGACGACTTGGCGAACCCCAAGAGCAAGGACCCGGTGGCGAGGGAATCCTCCCGATTGTCTTGTGCCTCAGTCATCGGAGCCCAGACGACTTTGGATCCAAAACAAATGGTGGAGAGGACTCCCAATAGTCGATATGGCGGACATGCCTTTGGATTAGGTTCCTTTGCGGATTTCCTAAAGCAGCGTGAAAAGATTCTTCCGTGGATCGCCGAATATTCGCCCTACGCACTCGTGAGCAAGGACGATCCCCCGGTGTATCTGATCTACAGGGCTCCCCCTGCAATCGGCAAAAACCAGAAGGACCCCACTCACACCTCGAACTTCGGAGTGAAACTGCAGGAGCGCTGCAAATCACACGGAGTGGATTGCGAACTCGTCTACCCTGGTCTACCGAAGGTGAAACATGAGAACACGACCGCCTTTCTCATCTCGCAATTAAAGAGCAAGTAAGCATCGGTTTGAAACCGGAAAGTCCAACATGCCATACAATGGCACCTTATACGCATCCGTGAACTCAAATGAATGTTGACCTAAGGAAAATAACAAACACTGAAACAAATCTAGCGAAAGTCAAAACGCGATCTGATCCTCGAAGGCGAAACCTTCCACTGGAAAAATAAACGTCCTTCTTCCACAGTCCAATCCCGCTTATAATCCGAACGCAAAACCGCCACCCTCCTCCGAAAGCACGGCGGCAAGACGGGTGAAGAATTGAAAGCTGAAGGGAAATGAAACACATACTAATAACGACAATCGCAGCCGTGGTGCTGGTGGGGTGTGGTGAGTCGCAGCAGTCGGCTCCACCAGCAGAAGTGAAACCCGCTGAACCAGTAGCTGAAGTGCCAGCGCAGCCATCGCCTCCTCCAGTGGAAGCGAAACCAGATGAACCCGTTACCAAAGCTGCAAAACCTACAACGCCACCCAAAGCGGTTTCAGCGAATAAAGGTGCTGATCCAGATCGAGGAATAAAACCAAAACCGCCGACAGCCAAAGCACCAGCCATCTCAATTCACGATGCTGCCAAGGATGGAAACATTGAAGCCGTCAAACAACACTTGGCTGCTGGCTCGGATGTGGATGCAAAGGAAAAGTATGAAAAGACTCCATTGCATCATGCCGCAAAAGCAGGTTACTACGAAATCGTAGAAGTGCTAATCGCCGCAGGTGCGGATGTGAATGCGATGAATGATTATGGAGGGACTCCTTTGCATTATGCGGCTCATGAAGGTCACAAAGAAACCGTCAAACTACTTGTCGCCAAAGGTGCTGACGTGAATGAGAAGAATAAGCAGAGACACACTCCTTTGCATCTTGCTACATCCAAGGAAATCGTCGAACTGCTGATTGCCAAAGGTGCGGATGTAAATGCGAAGGGTTTTGAAGGCAAAACACCGCTAGATTATGCCAAACGACATCCCGAAACTGCCGACCTCATCCGCAAACACGGCGGCAAGACGGGTGCAGAATTGAAAGCTGAAGGGAAATGAATCAAACCCGCTCCACCACCTGAACGCTGACGGGTTCTGGTTCTACTGCAACGGAGTGATTTTCTCGCATATCGCTGACTCTTCCAAACCTAACACTGGATACAGAAAACGGATTTGGGGCTGTCTTTGGAGATTCAGATAAATCAAAATCGTTGCCGCAAACAGAGATATTCGCCGCTTTCCTTATGTTTTAGGGGTTTTTGGTGTAGAAGCCGAAAAAGTGTGACCAAAGGTGTGACCGAGAAAACACCAAAAAATTAAGTCATTGGTTATCAATAGGTCAGAGGCACATGTAATGAAACACCTCCTGCTAACAACAATCGCAGCCGTGGTTTTGGTGGGGTGTGGTGAGTCGCAGCAGTCGGCTCCTCAAGCTGAACCAGTTGAATCTGTTGCTGAAGTGCCAGCACAGCCATCGTCTCCACCAGCAGAAGCGAAACCAGTTGAACCCGTTGCTGAAGCGTAGCCGGAACCGACGAAAGCCAAAGCACCAGACATCTAAATTGACCCTTTTTTCTGGCCGCTTGACGGTGATCTGGCAGTGGGTTCTCATTGGGTTGCTATGGCAGAAGAACCAAGCAAACCTAAATCTTCCTGCTTGTTCTGGGTCATATTCTCAATAATTGCATTAGTGGCAATTCCATTTGTCATTTTGGGTGGTATTACCGTGCTCGGATGAGACATCCGCGAAATTTTTAATATCACTGCTTGGTGAAGCCAAGCAGCTCGGTAACACCTGACTCACAAGTCTCCCTCCATCACAGCATCCCTCACGGCACACTTGCGGGTGGCACTGCTGGCCGCTTGACGGTGATCTGGCAGTGGGGTCTCATTGGGTTGTTATGTCAGAAGAACCATTGCAAGCCACGCAGGCTATCCCTGACCTCGTTACCAAGGCTATCCCTGACGACGGAGCGCCTATGGGTGCCGCAGGCCGACAAGATCTGGTTCCGACCGCTGATTTTGAACACCACCAATGGAGAGTGGGTTAACCTATTGCGAATTGCCAAAGGCGGTGTGATGAATCGTCACCGCCATCCCGCGCCGGTCTACGGCTACGTGCTAAAGGGCGAGTGGCGCTACCTCGAGCATGACTGGGTGGCCAAGCCGGGTACGTTCGTCTTCGAGCCGCCCGGCGAGATCCACACGCTTGTGGTCGACGAGGAAGTGGAGGAAATGATCACGCTCTTTCATGTTTTCGGCGCGTTGGTGTACTATGACGAGGACGACAACCTCATCCAGCATGACGATGTGCACACAAAGATCGAGATGTGACGCGCGCACTTCGAGCAGGTCGGCCTCGGTGCTGATTACGTCAAGCAGTTCATCCGCTAAACACGCTATTCACTTGGGGGAAAGACAGGTTCTGGGCCGAAATGAGAATTTTTTCTCACTCTCACTCACTCCGCTTCTCCAACCCAACATTCTCGGCCAGTTCCTCGTCTCGCTGGCGAAGGCTGTTAATTATCCAGTTGCCTGAGAGGTCATTTTTTCAGAGAAGGTCATAGTCAGGAAAGACTTCTGTTTCTGGGGCGGGGGAGGCGGGCGGGGCGATCGTGATTAATAGAACCGGTAATAATAACCGATCACTAAACACCGGAACACACCCCTGACATCAATAAACATGGATGAAAAGGGTGTAACTATCGGGTGTAGCTCAGCTCTGTAAAAGACGTAAGTCACTGATAGTAAGTATGGCGGAAGGGGAGGGATTCGAACCCCCGGAACGATTGCTCGCTCAATGCTTTTCGAGAGCACCCCGTTCGACCACTCCGGCACCCTTCCTTTGGGGCGCACATCTTGGCCAAATCCAATGATCGTTCAAGCCAATTGATAAAAACGCATGGCATTGTCGTGAAACAGTTTTCGCTGCTCCTGCGTTGGGCGATTGGAGACGATTTCCTTTAGGCCATTCACCCATTGGTCGTACCGGGCTCCGATCAGGCAGACCGGCCAATCGCCCCCGAACATCACGCGCTCCGACCCGAACCGGTCGAGGCAGTGGTTGACGATCGGGGCCAGTTGCTCCGCGACCCAGTCCTTGGGAGCGTGGGCGACGATGCCGGAGATTTTGCAAACGGTGTTCGGCTGATTGGCCAGTTCGGACATGGCTTCCTCCCACGGCTTGGCCTCATGCATCGGGGTGGCTCCGCCGCGTCGAGCCTCGGGGAGGAATGCCTTGGGGTCGGCCGTGCCGCAGTGGTCGATGACGAACCGCGTGTCCGGGCACCGCTTCACCAGTGCTAGCGCATCGTTCAATTGAGTGGGCTGAATGGTGATCTCAAAATGTTTCCCCAGATTGCCTAGCAGTTGTACAGACTCGATGAACTGCGGCTGCAGGCAGAAGCCGTCCGATGTAGTTTCCATAAGGCGGCGCAGACCCTTAATGTGTGGGTTATCGCGGTACAGGGTGATGTATTCGGCGAATCCTTCGTTTTCCGGGCGACCGGAAATCACTCCGGCTACTGTCGGGTATTTGGGGTTTTTCGAAATTTCCATGACGAAGTTGGCCTCGTCTTTTTGTTGTTCGGGAATCACATCGACCTCGAGGTAGATGGCCTTGGCGATGTTTAATCCCTTGGTCGCTGCAAGGTAGTCGTTTAAGCCGAAGCTGCGCTTGAGCACTGCAGGGGCTTCGTCAAGCCAATTGAGCTTGAAGCGGTCGAGATTCCACAAGTGTTGGTGGGTGTCGACGATGGGGATCTGCTTCTCCGGGTGTTGCTTCAGCGATGTGCAGCCGGCCGAGGCAACGGTGGCGGAGGTGGTGGCAATGAATTGTCGGCGATTCATGATTGGTTTGTGGTGGGTTAAATGAAAATGACGAAACCAAGGAACAGGCCAAGCGCCAGCACGGCGAGGCCAAGCGTGAGGGGCAAGAAGCTGGTCGATTCCGCTTGGCCAAGCGCGGCCTGATCCTGCCAAAAGAGCGGACTGGTTTCCCGACCGCGAATCATCGTCGTTGCTAGCATGGCCAAGGTGGTGATAGCAAAAGTCAACGGCCCGGTGACGTGGCTATCCATCAAGGCTGAAGGCAGCAACGCCACACCCTGTGACTCGGCGAGAGTTTTTGCGATGAAGGAATAGAGCCCGAATCCCACTCCAGCGACCAAGCCTACCGCTGCTGATCCACGATGAACTCGAGTAAACGAGCCCAACAGGTAAACGACGAGTAACGGAACCACAAAGCTACCCACCATCTTCAAGTAGAAATCAATCATGCCGCCTGAAAGCAAAGCCGGGATGTAAATGAAAGATCCAAAAATAATAAGCGGCGTGAGCCAGCGCCCCACGGAGAGGTAGTGATGATCCTCCCGGTCTTTGGCGATGAGTCGGCGGTACACGTCGCGCGTTAATAATGCAGACAGGGTGGACCCGATAGAGTCGTAAGTGGAGAAGGCGGCTGCCATGACACCGGCGACGATCAGGCCTTTTAGCCCTACGGTGGTGTAATCCCGGACGATCACCGGGAATATGGCATCCTTGGTCCGAATCAATTCGTCAACCGGTAGCGCGCTGATGTCTGGAAAGAGTGCCCGCCCAAACAGGCCAATGCTCTGTGCCATGAATGTGGCGCCGATTAGAATGATTCCTGAAAAGGCCACAGAAGTCTTAAGATGTTGTTCGTTGCGTGCGCCGAGTAGTCGCATCGACTGGGTGTGGTTGACGATGGAGTAGGCCAAGCCAGCAATGATCAGGCTCAAGCAGGCCAGCCAAGCGGGGCTTCGGTGGATGATTTGTTTTGATTCTTCATTGTGCGTTCCGCCAAGCAAAAGTTTTCTCGCAAGTTCCCCTTGGCCAAGCGCTGATGCATCCGTTCGGCTAATGACATCTGTGCCGGTATGCATCATCTGTTGCTCCAATTCCGGGGAGTGCGTGTTGAGTTTTTCCTGCAAACCGCTCCATCCGTCGACTTTGTCCAATACGGTATAAAACAGGACAACGGTCGCCAGTATCATTACAACGGATTGAATTGAATCGGTGATCGCCACCATCTTGAGTCCGCCAGCCATGGTGTAAAATGTCGCGAGCAGTGCGATGATCCCAACCACCGACCAGGCCATGGTATCTTCCCACCCGCAGACAATTTTTAGCGTCAAAAAGTTTGTGGTGCTGATCATCCCGAGTATCACCGTTCGGTAAAGCACCTGCACCAGAACGCTGACGATTCGAGGAGAGAGTCCAAACCGTGACTCGAGGTATTCGGCGTTGGTGTACATGCCGGACCGGTACATCGGCAGGATGATTCGGTGCGCCAGAAGCAGCCAACCGGCAACGCAGCCGACCCAGTTAATCAGGTAAAATTTAGCGCCACCGCCGTATGTGGCTCCGGAATCGACCACCAGATCAGTGGAGTCGACCAGTGTGGCGTAGAGCGAGAGGCCGACAATCCACCAGGGCAGAGTGCGACCGGCCAGGAACCAGTCCTTGCTTGTCTTGGTGCCGCCGCTTTTGAGGAGGGCAAACAGAATGACCGGCCCGTTGAGAGCCAGCACGATAATCCAGTCAAGGGTCGTCATGGTTCCTCGGGCGCCTGGCCAAGCGCTAATCGGCGAAAATCCTTTCGTTTACGGTGACGCCAAGGCCCGGTTTGGTGGAAGCGGTAACGCGCCCATTTTGTGGTTGGGGTTCATCGTGAAAGATCGGCTCCACCTCGGCGTCGGGCAGATCATCCCAGCAGGGTATTGGAAAATACTCAATCATTGGGACGGCCGTTTCCGCAAGGGCAAAGTGGATGTGCGTTGGACCGTAGGCGTGCGGAATGACCGTGATGCCGTTGGCCAAGGCGAGGGAGCAGATCCGTCGTCCCTCGGACAAGCCCCCGCACCGCCTGAGATCCGGTTGGATGATGTCCATCGCCTGTTTCTCGATAATCTGTTGAAATCCAAACCGCGTGTATTCATGCTCCCCACCGGAGATGGGGATCGAGGTTTCCTGACGGAGCTTGGCATAACTGTTCAGGTCATCCGGAAGGAACGCTTCCTCGAGCCAGGCCAGCCGATACGGTTCCAGTCGCTTCACCATCTTTTTCGCATAAAGAAAATCCCAGCCCATGTAGGCGTCGGCCATGATTTCAATGTCATCACCGACGGCATCGCGAACATTTGCGACGTGCTCCTCGTTGGCACGCATGCCGGCAATACCGTGGCCGGGACCGTACGGAAAGCGCATCTTCATCGCCTGATAGCCTTCCTCGACGTAGGCCTTGGCTTCGGCCTGCACCTTCTCAGCGCCGACAGGATGCAGCGCTGATGCATACACTGGAATGTCCGGTTTCACCGGGCCGCCGAGAAGTTCATATACCGGTTTTCCGGCGGCCTTTCCGGCCAGATCCCACAGCGCCAAGTCGATCGCGCTCAGCGCATGGAGTGCCACGCCCTTACGCCCGTAGGGCAGGGTGGCGCGAAACAATCGATCCCACAGTCCCTCGATTTCGCCGGCATCCTGCCCGATGAGGAGACGACTCAGGTGGTTTTCAATGATCAACGAAATGGCGCTACATCCGTCCTCGCACCAACCCGAACCAGTGATGGCTTCCTCGGTTTCAATCTCGACCACCGCCATCCCGGAGTCCCAAAACCACGATCCGCGAGTCTCCCCAAATTGCGGATAAATATCCAACGGCGTCACTAGCGGAAGCGTTTTTTCCCGTTCAGCTAGGTGGCCCCAAATGGAACGGTTCGCATGCCGTGTCCTGACGGAGGTGATTTTCACGCCACGATGTTAAGGGATAGGCTCAGGATTCACAGCAAGATTTGTCCTCCGATTGCGCATCGAAAATTGATTTGGCCCAAGCGCTTGGCCAAGCGACCATCCGGGCGTGGAGATTCGTTCCCCGGAGTCGGAGTCGGAGTTTGTGGCGTACTACGAGTTGCGCTGGCGCGTGCTGCGCAAGCCGTGGGGGCAACCGTCCGGCAGTGAACGCGACGAACTCGACGCCGCCGCGACGCACGTCGCTGGATACGACGAGGCCAAGCGGCTGGTTTGCGTGGGCCGCCTGCATGCCGTCGAAACCGGCGTCGGCCAGGTGCGTTACATGGCGGTGGAGGAGCCGTTGCGCGGTCGGGGGCTTGGCCAAGCGGTGCTGGACGAACTCGAGCGACTGGCCAAGTGGCAGGGCATGTCGGTGATCGTTCTGGATGCGCGCGAGGCGGCGGTTGGTTTCTACCGCCACAACGGTTACGAGGCGGTGGGCGAGGGCCCCGTGCTGTTTGGCGAGGTGCGGCACAGCAAAATGCGAAAGAAGTTTTCAGTTTCCATGCCCTGATCCGGAATGTAGGTTCGCCTTTCAACCAAATGGCAGCGGATCAATCGACATTTTTTGGGACTCTGCTTCGCAAGGCGATTCGGCGTGTGATCCGTTTTTATTACCCGACCATTCGCGTGACGCACGCTGAGCGGTTGCCAACCGAGGGAGCCACCCTTTACATCGCGAACCATCCCAACTCGCTGATCGACCCGGTGCTGATCGGCATCGCGACACGTCGCCCGGTTCGATTCATGGCCAAGGCACCCCTGTTCGAGGGCAGGGTGCTGGGAGCTTTGCTGCACTCGGTGGGGATGATCCCCGCGTACCGTGCGTCGGACGACAAGTCGTCGGTGCGGCGCAATGTCGAGTCGCTCAGCGTGGCGGCGGAGAACTTGGCCAAGGGGCTCCCGATGGGAATTTTTCCCGAGGGCAAAAGCCATGACTTGACGCATGTCGAGCAGGTTAAGACCGGCGCGGCACGTATCGCGCAGCAGGCGGTGGCACTCGCCGAGGGCAAGCCGGTTTGGGTGGTGCCGCTGGGGATCAATTACGAGGAGAAACCGCGGTTCCGCAGTCGCGTGTGGGTGGCGGTGGGCGAGACAGTGGATGCGACCGCTTGGTTTGCCGAACACGAAGGGAACGAAAAACAGGCCATGCGTCAGTTGACCATCGCACTCGACGAACGGTTGAAGGCGGTCGTCGTGCACCTCGACGATGCCCGGTGGGGGCCGCTCCTGGACGACCTCGAGTGGCTTGCCCCGGTGTACGCCAGCGCCGACAAGGTGCGCGCCGTGTCGCGCGTGCAACGGCGGAAAAACATCGCGGAGGCAATCAACTACTTTGAGTCGAAAGACCCGGAGCGAGCCGAAGCGATCACGGCCAGGGTGGCGGCGCATGAGGAGGCGCTTGGCCAAGCGGGGGTGCGGATCAACTCGCCGGTGTTTCAGTATACCGGCGCGGCTTTGTTTTGGCGTTTTGCATTCAAGATTTACCGCGTTGCGTTTGCCCTGCCGGCGTTGATCGGGACGCTGCTTCACCTGATCCCGTTCGTCCTGGTTCGGCTGATTTCGCCGAGGTTCGAGGGCATCGGCAAAACGACCACGTCGCTTTACCGCATTTTGGTTGGCTTGCCGTTTTATGGGGTTTGGTACGTGGCCGCTTGGTTTGCATTGCACGGATACACGGACGCAAAAATCGCCACTGCGTCGGTCGTGGCCATGCCGTTGATTGGTGTTTTCGCGTTCCACTACTGGATCAACGCCGGTGTCGTTTGGCGGTCGTTGCGAGAGGAGACCAAGCTGTTATTCAAGGCCAAGTTGCTGGCCGAGTTGCGCGCGGAGAATCTCGCCGTCAAAGAACAGATTGCTGAACTGGGCGACGAGTATCGGGAAGCCTTTCCTGACAAGTTCGCCGATCCCGAATCTACGGCTTCAGCGTGAGCGGAAAAACTTTCCGTGGCCATTGGGCGTCACGGTCAACGGGCTTTTGGCGCTTTTATCATCCTTCCACGGGCCGTTTGGCGTGGTCGCCGTTTGCAGAGTTCCTTTGAATTTGATCACAATTCCGTCTGCCCGTGCAACGCCGACGGTGGGTGCTGTTTTCTTCTTCTTTGGCTTGGGGAGCCAAGTTGCCTTTTCGCCGGAGTCGGCCATGGTTTTATCGATCCACTTCCTGTTGGCAGCCGGCTGCGGGCCAAAGCCGCCGTCGTGAATCACGGCAAACAACACGTCCGGTACCGGCGAGTCCTGCTCGAACACCCAGCCGCCACCGCTGTCGCCGGCCTTGCCGGGTCGCTGGCCCTTTGCGCCCTTGCTGTGATAGATGCGTTCGCCGTTGCCTTTGGCCCAGCGGTTTTTGACCACCTTGAGCCCGTTGCCACGGCTGACGAATGTGAAGCGAAACCGGCCGTGCTTTTTATTCAGGCGCGTCTTGCACAATGCTGCCGGAGCGATGCCGGTAATCGGGCGGGCCAATCGCACCACGGCGATGTCGGCACCGGGGCAAAGGTACGCTTTCTTGACCTGACGATTCCGTCCCTTCGCGCCGCCGAAACTAATTATCACGTTCACCTCATCCGGGGTCTTCGCCTTTTTTGACGCAACATGCTTGGCAGTGATGGCCCAACTGGGTGAGATCAAGGTGGCTGCACCGACTCCCGTGCCTCCCGTTTTCTTGTGGCCACGCCAGGCACCCGCATAGGCATGGCTCTCCGCTGCTGATAAACACGTCACCAGTCCGCAGATAATGACGCCAAGCGGCACAACTCGTTTTAGAGAAGGTGCGAGGTTTTTCACGGCACGAAACCAAGCGGCAAACAACACCACACACTATTGGCCGAGTGCGGGGAAGGCAGCAAGCAGCTTTTGGCTGAAGGTGTTGGGGTGGCCTTCGTTGGGTTGGATCGGGCCGGGGGTGGTGCGGCCGTTTTTGATCGCCTTGGCCAGGGTGGCGACGAGATCCTGCACCAGTTTCGGGCGCTTGGCCTGCAGGTTGTTTTGCTCGGCGGGATCGGCGTCCAGGTCGTACAACTGCAACGGTGGCAGGGATTTGTTTTTCTTTGCGGCGGCCGGCTTGGGGGCGCTCCAGCCGCCGGAGCCGGGGCAGAGGGCGAGTTTCCATTTGCCGCGACGAATGGCGAACGAGCCGTTGATCGAGTGGTGAATGGTGAACGGCCGCCGCTTGGCCTGCGCTTGGCCAAGCAGGGCAGGGAGGAAGGAAAACGAATCCTCGGCGGCGTTGGCCGGGATGGTTTCACTCTTGCCGAGCACATCGGCGACCGTGGCGAAGAGATCCGCCGTGCAGATGGTTTGGCCGGAGGTGGAACCGGCTGCGACCTTGCCCGGCCATCGGACGAGAAACGGTACGCGGTGGCCGCCTTCGAAAATGTCGGCTTTGTGGCCGCGCCAGTCGGCGTTGGGCTTGTGGCCCTTGGCCACGAGCGCCGGGATTTTTGCCGCCGGTGAGCAACCGTTGTCCGTGGCGAAAATGACGATCGTGTCCTTGGCCAGGCGATGGCGGTCGAGCGCTTGCAGCACTTGGCCAACGACCCAGTCGGTTTCCATCAGGAAATCGCCGTACTTGCCGATGTCGGATTTGCCCTGCCACGGTTTCGACGGAACGATCGGCGTGTGAGGACTGCTCAACGGCAGGTAGAGGAAAAACGGCTTGTCGCGCTCCTTGGCCCGGGCGTCGATGAACGCACCGGCCTCGCGGGCAAAGTCGCGCAGGCAATTTATCGCCTCGAAATCCTCCGCGCACGGGCCGGGCCGGTGGAACGCCTTGGTCAACGTCGCCCAGGCGGTCGGCTTGTCGTTCTGCAAGTAAACATACGGAAACATGTCGAGCGACGCGGGGATGATGAACGATTCGTCAAAGCCGATGGCCAACGGGCCGCCGCTGACCTTTTTGCCGTAGTCAATTTGCCAGCCGTCGCCCTTGGTCGGGCCGGTCTTGGCCTGGCGTTTTTCGCCGTTGGGCAGCATCTGCCAGCCAAGGCCGAGGTGCCACTTGCCAACGACGCCGGTGTGGTAGCCGTTCTGTTGCAGAAACTTTGGCGTGGTGAGTCGATCGGTGGCGACGAGCGGCTCGGACAACCCCCAAAGCACGCCTTTCTTCAACGTGCTCCGCCAATTGTAGCGACCGGTGACGATGCCGTAGCGGGTTGGCGTGCAGACCGACGACGTCGTGTGGGCGTCGGTGAAGCGCATTCCCTCTCGTGCCAAGCGGTCGCAGTGCGGCGTCCGCGCCTTGCCTCCAGCGTGTGAGAGATCGCCATAACCAAGGTCGTCGGCAAGGATGAAAATAACATTCGGCTTGTCGGCGGCATGTGCTGCGGTGAGACAAAACAGGGAAAAAACAAAGAGAAACAGCAATTTGCGGCAAGGCATCCGCTCTGTCTAATGCACCACGCCGTTTCAGGCAAGGCAAGTTCAAGCACGCATGATTCCATACCGGAACAGTCAATTCCCTCGAAATGACAAAAGAAAAAAAAGTGCGTTAAAAACTATATTTTGAGGGGAAACGGCTTGACAAGACCTCGGTGGATTATGAAAATCCTGCAGTTCTTTTCATTTTTTACAACCCAAAATTATTCTAATCATGACCAAACAAGCCAGTTTAAGCGGAGTTATCGCCTTGATTATTGCCTTGGCGGTAGGAATGCCTTCTTTGAAGGCGCAGGAATTGTCATTGACCGCGGAGGACATGCTCTACGACGCGCAGAATGCCAGCATCACGCTGGACGGGAGCGCGGCGGACTGGGCCGACCTGGAGTTCAAGAGCCAGATACCGTTCGAGAAAGGCGGGGAGCTAGTGTTGTTTGAGGAATACGGTGGCGGGACATGGAGTGGCCCGGCGGATCACTCGAGCGCGGTGGCCTTTGCCTGGGAC
>Ga0208879_1003484_pt1 | contig 12891 bp, 5 predicted proteins | sample Knorr_S15_td_Bot_FD_185605 | JGI IMG/M metagenome (GOLD analysis project Ga0208879, IMG submission 185605) | Marine microbial communities from Southern Atlantic Ocean transect - Knorr_S15_td_Bottom_ad_5009_LV_A (SPAdes) (version 2) | ecosystem: Environmental > Aquatic > Marine > Oceanic | place...
TAAACCAATCCTTTGATGCTTGGAATGTGTCAATAGATTTAGCTGAAGGATGGAACATGTTTGGTTATGGTTGTCCTAGCCCTATAGATGTTACTGAAGGCCTCTCTAATCACACAGAAACCATTGTCATAACAAAAGACAATAATGGCTCTGTATACATGCCTGAATTTGGCTTTAATGGTATTGGAGATTTAACCCCAGGATATGGATACCAAATAAAAATAACAGAAGCCATAGTAGGCTTTAGTTTATGTGATTGGTATGTGAATGATATACCTGAGGATAATATTATTTCTCTGCATGAGGAGAATGCTTCTTTGCACGATAGTCTTATTAGTATGCATAATACAGATTGTATTGAAGATGGATATTGTGGGTTTGATATACTAACTAATAGTTGTCTGAGCCCTCAAGAGGGATATGATTGTTTTGCTAATGAATTACTTCCATACCAAATAGGTGATATAGCAGAAGGAGGAATAGTTTTCTATGTAGATGAAACTGGACAGCACGGCTTAGTCGCTGCTTTGGGAGATTTAGTACAACAGTGGGATTGGGGATGTTGGGGGACAGAATTAATGGGTGCAAATGGAACTGCTATTGGCACAGGGCTTCAAAATACATTAGATATAGTAGCAGGATGTACATCGTCTGGGGATATAGCAGCTAGTGAGGCATTAGCCTATGAAAGTGAAGGTTATAGTGATTGGTATTTACCTTCAAAGGATGAATTATATGAAATGTATTACACTATAGGACAAGGTTCTTTAATTGGCAACATAGGTAACTTCCAAAATAGTTGGTATTGGTCTTCTTCGGAGATTGATTATCAAGATGCGTGGTTCGTCAATTTCGGTAGTGGTAATGTTACTACCAATAAGTATGACTCAACTTGGGTTCGTGTTATTCGCGCTTTTTAACACTTCACCATTTTACCTATTTAACGCTTGCCGCGCAGCGGTCAATTTGTGAATTCAAAATTTATGTGATTCTACTGAAATTGAGGGCGTTCTATAATTAGTTTTCAATCAATACAAAAGCTCCCCAATAATAGGGTGAAGGATATTCCTTCATTAAAGTTAGCTGGGCATTTTTTAAGACCTCTCTAATCTGCATCTTATGTTTAAATAAATTTGTGTAGACATGATCCCTTAGATTTTTGAGTTGCAGTACCGTCAACTTTCTAAAGACTCATAATCACATTTTCTGCTCCCTTCTATTAGATGATCTTAATCTTCTTACAATTTCCTTACCTTTCAAGTTCAGATGTAAATGTTTAATTTAAAAAAAGGTAAACTAAGAAAAAATCAAATGACTATTTACACTCTTGAGATATTCTTTTTTTAATGAGTATATATTTCTCTTCATTACAATCAGTTAATTCACACACTTTTACTAATTCTTCACACATGAGTTCAATTTCATTAATACTTTCATAAATCTGTGCTTTCAAATGGTGTAAGTCAGAAAGTTCAACTATTTCTCCACTCAATAAAGGTATGTAGTAACCATCGTCTTCATATTTTTTTCTTGATATTGCTTTTTCTAGAGAGGACAGTGCTCTTAATTTTTTGCTTTGATAGTGGTGTATTAAATATTGAGCATAGTATGTTGCTGGGTCTTTAGGGGAAAGTTCAATACATTTATTTACATTAATCAATGCATCATTGAACATACCTTCCTCGCAATATATAAGGGATTTAAAGTAATATAAATCATATTTTTCATCTACATTTCTCAGGCCCTTATCGAGAGTAGATATAGACTTATTATGTTCTTTTAATTTAATCGAATATAGGATCGCTTTTGTATAGTATAATTCAGGGTTATTAGGCTCTAGCTTGATAGCTATATTATAATCCTCCAAAGCATTATCAAACTCCTCTAATTCTTCATATAAAAGGGCTCTAGTGTAATAAGAATCTGAATCTTCTGGATCCAATTCTATAGCTTTATTATAATCATCTAAAGCTATATCAAACTCCTCTAATTCTTCATATAAAAGGGCTCTTGCGTAATAATAATCTAAGTCTTCAGGATCCAATTCTATAGCTTTATTATAATCATCTAAAGCTATATCAAACTCGTCTATTTCTTCATATAAAATTGCTCTAGCGTAATAATAATCTGAATCTTCAGGATCCAATTCTATAGCTTTATTATAATCATCTAAAGCTATATCAAACTCGTCTATTTCTTCATATAAAATTGCTCTAGCGTAATAAGAACCTGAATCTTCAGGATCCAATTCTATAGCTTTATTATAATTCTCTAATGCTTTATCAAACTCCTCTAATTCTTCATATAAAAGGGCTCTAGCGTAATAATAATCTAAGTCTTCAGGATCCAACTCTATAGCTTTATTATAATCATCTAAAGCTATATCAAACTCCCCTAGTTTTTTATATAAAATTGCTCTAGCGTAATAATAATTAGGGTTTTCAGGATTTAACATTATCGCTTTATTATAATCATTTAAAGCTCTATCATATTCTTTTAACTCTTCATAAATACCGGTCCTGTAATAGTAAGAATCAGGGTTTTCAGGATTTAGTTCAATCGAACTACTGAAGTCAATTAAAGCTTTATTATACTCATTTGAGTATTCTGAATGAATTCTCGCTCGAAGAATATAGTATTTATCTTGGTTTGAATTTAATTCAATTGCATGACTAAGATTAATTAATGCCTTTTCACTTAATTCCATATTATTATATATGCGAGCTCTTGTATAATAGAATTCTGAATTTGAGTCATCTAACTTGATTAAACCACTTATTGATTCTAGTGCATCAATATATTTAGCTTTATTAATAAGGTCATCAATATTTTCTATGCTGTGCGAATGATCTTTCTTTAATAAGTAAATATCCTCTCCAGTTAAATAACTGACTTCTACCGGCTGCTGATTCTTATTGGTAATATTTTCTACCTCTGTTTTGGTTCTTTTAAATATGCTTTCAATAGTAATGCCCTCGGTGGATAAATGTTTAGCTAGTGATGTTGTATAAATACTGTTAATGCCTTTGCCATCGGCAGCTGTTTTACCAATTCTTGTAGAGTAGGCAATAAGAACTCCTGAAGAGACATCTTCAATTTCTGCGAGACCTGAGCCTTTTACACCTCTCGACCAAGCTCTCTCGAATGGATTGTCTCTACAGGCATCTAAAACTAATATATGTACTTGTTCTTTATCTGTTTTATTCCCTAACCATCTCATAATGTCTTGAACAGGCATACACCTTGTTGAAACATCAAATTCATCTCTCAGTTCTGCTTCTGTTGGAATAATATAATTTAAACCATCAATTTGAATTCCATGACCAGCATAATAAATGAAACTTATATCATAGTTTTCTAATTGCTTACCAAACCCTCGAACCGCTTCTGAGGTTTCGTCTCTATTTTTTAAATTTTCATATAGTAATACATCGAATCCAATATCTTTTAATGTGCTAGCAATCAATCTTGCATCATTAACAGGATTTTTCAACCATCCATTTTCATTTTCACCGTATTCAGCATTACCAATTACTAAAGCAAGTTTTTTTGATTCCTGAGCTTGTAAGCTAAAAATGAATAGTAATAGAGTAACTAAAAGAGTTTTCATTAGAAATTATTTGAATGATGTTAGTAATTTGGAAATCCTGTTTCCTTTATAAATTTAGCACAAATTTTGAATTCACCAATTGATGTGTGATCTTCTGAAATTGCGGCAGTTCTATTATTAGTTTTCAATCAATACAAAAGCTCCCCAGTAATAGGGTGATGGATAGTCTTTCATCAATGATAATTGGGCGTTTTTTAAGGCCTCTCTTTTTGATAATTGATGTTCGATCCAATTTGTGTAGAAATAGCCCATCAGTTTTTGGGTTGCTATATCGTCAACTTTCCAAAGACTCATGATTACACTTTCGGCCCCGGCTTCAATAACAGCTCTTTGTAGCCCATAAACACCCTCACCACTCACATAGTCTCCAACTCCTGTTTCACAAGCGCTTAAAACAACTAATTCCGTGTTTAGTAGGTTTAATTCGCGAGCCTCATAAGAAGTTAGAATTCCATTTTGAGCAGATATATTTGTTCCATTTACAGTGTTTTGAGCACCAGCTAACAAAATCCCAGATCTTAGTAGTGGGTCTTTACTGTATGTCTGATTGATTCCCATTATCAGGTTCCTAGTAGATTTATCAGAGTCGCCATAGAAAAAGCCGTGTGTGGCAATGTGGACCAATCGAGGAGATTCAATTTGTTTTAAATAACCTTCTGTAGCATCAGCGCCTATTAGTGTAGATGTTTCCCAGTCAAATGAAGTCAACAGACTTTCAATTTTGTTTATTTCTATTTCAGTACCTGGTAATTCTGAAATTCCAGATCTACTTAATGAATCTAAATCTAGAAAGTTAACATCTCGAGTATTTGTTTCTGTTGATGCTAATATATCGAGTTGACTATCATTTAAATCAAATTTTGGATTACCGACTAGAATAGCTGTATTGCTATTGTATTCTAAAGGTAATTGTTCTTTATTATGTAGGAATCCTCTTGCGCTTGAAACAATCCTCAAATCATTTGTCTCCACTAAATATTTATCGGTTTCTGGGTTGTATAGTGTTTGGATGTTTATGTTATTATACAAGCCATCAGGAGATATATAAATCGTCTTGTTTTGACCACAGTGATCAATTATTTTTGAAAAGAAAGCTTCATACGAGTACATATCCTTTTTTTGCTTGTTTTTTCCTTTTACGTGAGAAAAATAGTAGGGCAGGTATTCATCTTCGAATAGTTGTAGAGTGTCTAAGAGCAGGAGTGTAGGATCTTTCTCTTTTTTAATTATTATTGCAGCATAATAGATGCTGTCTGAGTAATGTTTTAAGGTAGATTTTAGGAAGTTAGAACTCTTTTTGTTGAATCTAATTATTTCTAGGTATATTTCGTTTTCTTCTAAATTTGAATATACATTATCGTATGTAATCTTGTTGTTAATTGAGGTAATACTCGAAAAAGAGCTAAACCTTTCTAATTCATTTGTCTCAGCAATTAATTCACTTAATTCTTCATCATTTGTACTGTTTGATTCATGTAATGAATTTATTAGAGTTCTATTAAATTTAATTTTAGCAACAATTGAATCACTATTCTCATTGATGATGTCAAGATTTGAGTTTGCCATTAATAATCCTCTATAATAAAACCGATTAGATAAGTAGGTCTTTAAAAATGCATTATCTATCTGAGCTGAAAGAAGATGGCTATTTAGGTTTTCGAAATTAGTTTTTAAATTTTCAAAAAATTTATTTTTGTCAGAATCGGACATTGTAGAAAATATTGTTGAGATATATTCTTTTAAATTTTCAAGTCCATTTAATAGATAACTTAAAGCTTCATCTTGATTTTGGTCATAGGTAAGCATGTACATAAAACCATTTGCAAAGCCGTCATTATTAGATTTGGAAATTAAATCTAAGCCTGCCTGTTTGTTTCCTAGTAGATATAATGTAAAACCTTTATGAGTGTTAATTTGATCTATAATAGGATTACCCTCGCCTAAAGTATGTTTGTACATGTTTAATGCTAGATCATAATTTTCAATTGCTAATTGAAATTTATCTGAATAAAGGGCCGCATTACCAATGTACAGATATAGATCGGCATACTCTATACTGTTCTTGTCTTCTGTATACTCGTTTAAAACAGCCTCTGTTTTGTTTAAATAAATTATAGCTTCATCAATTTCACTTCTACCAATATGATAGCCTGCTAATACTAGTAGATTGCTATAATAATAGCGGTAGTTGGGGTTGAATTCAAAAGTTTCAAATATATCAATGGCCTCTTTTAAATAAGTTAGCCCTTCATCATTATTGTTTTTAATTTGATTTGTACCATACATGCCTAAAAGAGATGCGTGAACTATTGTGCCATGTAGTTCATGCTCATCAATAAGTTTAAGTGCCGGAACGATATACCTCATTGCCGATTCTGGTCTCGCCAGATTATGTATTAATGCTACTCTTGTATATGTATCGATTAATGACGGACTATTGTCACCGTATAAGTGTTTTTTTATGACGATGCACTCATCCAAATGTATTATAGAGTTGTCAATATCTCCTAGTAGTGCTTCACTGACACCAAGGTATATAAGAGCTATCGATAATTCTTCTGTATTTTCTTTGAGTTTGGGGATTAATGCATTCATAGCAATTATTGTCGCCTCATAATCGGTTTTCATAAATAAAGAGTATCCCTTATTTAGATCAATTATAAAATGTAATGAAACATCTACTTGATCTCTTGTTGATTCCATTAAACTGATGAAATAATCCATCTTGTCAACAGAGAAAATAATGTTTTGAGCAGATAAATCTATAGCTAACACATAAATGTAATATAATGACTCAAAATCCTCTTCTTGAAAATATAATTGTTCTGCCTTAGATAATGCTTCTAGAGCGCTTTGATAATCTTGATTAGATAGATGTAATTCGAACAAATCTTCATAGTATCCACCTGTTTCTTCATTTTCTGAAGATCCTAGATTAGCTAAATTTCTATACTTTCTTGATTTAATATTATCACCTATTTGTTCATATATATCGGCTATATTGATTAAATTATTTTGAATATCTTTTTGATCGATTTCATTATTTAACTTACCAATCTTAATGGATTTCTTATAATAGTCAATAGCTTTATTGTATTTACCATCAAGCCAATATGTTAAGGCTATAAAGTCGTATGAATCAAAAAGTTTTTTATGATTTTTTTCTAGCGTTTCATTATATATATCTATCGCTGAAAGACTATATTTAGAAGACTTTTCATATTCATCTAAATCCCTATAATACCAAGCAAACATAGAAAGAAGATCTGCGTATAATACCGATTGTTTGTTAGTCATTAAAGATTCTGCAAAATCTAGGACTTCCTTTGTCTCATTGAACTTATCATTAAATAGGAAATTTAAAACAGAGGACTTGATTAATTCATTTACAACAAAATCAACACTATCAGGGTTTAATAAATTATAAGCCTTACAATATTGAAAATTATATTCTGCTAACTTAATTTCATTTTCCCAATTACACATTCTTAGTCCATTGTTTGAGCTCTGAGATAAAAAATGAAACCCATCAGAAGGGTTTTGAGTTTGTTTATAAATCTCTATTATTTTCTCATAATATGACTCTACTTTAGGACAATCAGTTTCATTTTTATGAATCAATGAAGTAATATAATAATAAGACCACATTAGCTTAAAATCATCAGGTTTTTTTAGTTTTAAGTTATACTTAATAGATTTTTCATATGCGTCTATTATCAATTCAGAAGTAAAGTCCAGTTCCATAATAACTCCAGCATAATTGTAATATAGAGTTGATAAAAAACGTGAGTCAACTTTTCTGTTTTCAATTGATAATTGGATAGAATTGTAAAAATATTCTTTTGATTTTTGAAAATCATTATTCTTAAATCGTTCAATAATCCCCTTACGGTATAAAAAATAAATATAATTTGTATCGACCTTAATAACATTCTCATCCATCAAGTTTTCAGCTGCCATTAGTAGTGTGTTGGCTTTATCTAAATCAATGTTAATACATTTATAAGCCGAGTCAGATAAGGCCTGCCAGGATTGAGCTTTTGCAGAAAAAGCACAGATTAAAATTACACTCCAAATAATAGTATTTCTCATAATTCAAATTCTTTATAGCCATAAAAATATAAAATAATATCTCAATGGTGTTTACCTTTTATTAAATCCAACATATACCGATGTAATAACAAAAAAAATAAAGGTATGAACACATTAAGAGTTGCAAATAGATTTAGAACAAACCCCTTAAGTAGTCAAGATGGGGGCGCAGAAGTATTAGTGATCTATAAAGACGGGAGTCGTTTTTTGTATGATAAGGTGAAGTTTCCTGCATATTATGTTGCGAAAATTTGCCCAGAAGATATTGAGCATGGTTCAGTAGTAGAAGTTTATGCCGACGGCGTGTCTGTGGATATGAATCGTATAAGAGAAGCTGCCAAAAAATATTTAAACTAATAAAACCAATTAGATGAAAGAGTATAAGAAAGTTGAGAGGAAATGGGTTAATGGATTCCTCAAATCAGATTTTGCAAAAGAGGGGAGCTTTAATCAGGGTTTTTCAAAATCAATTTTTAATGGTCAAGGAGCCTTACCAGATTCTGTATCAGAGTATAATGGTGGCTTCAGAGCTTATGCAAATAATGTTGACGATACACTGGAATATAAAGAAGGCTTGTTAAAGTTTTTGAGTCTAACTGGCGTCTCTCTATCCTTGGGTAAATTGAATGAATTTTTACTTGAAGGAAATGAAATTCAAGATGTTGTTAGAAGAGTTCATTATATTTTCAAAACTCTTTTTTATGCAAATGAGAAATTCAATGTGAATGACCCATTTAATAATAATTATGGAGACATTAATTACCTACTTAGAATTGAAGTGGGGAATGATAATAACCAAAGTAATCCACAATTATTTGATGATTTAAGTTTAGACGAGTTGTATAATAATTACTCTAAACTTCCTGATAATTATGAAGAGGATGAGATCGTCAAACACTTATTTGAGCGAATAGAAAACTCCAATGAGTCAGTTTTTTTAACTGGTAAAGCTGGAACAGGAAAGTCAACTTTTGTTCACTATTTTACAACTAAAACAAAGAAGAAAACTCTTCTTTTATCATTTACTGGTATTGCAGCAGTAAATATTGGTGGTCAGACAATCCACTCTTTTTTTAGACTCCCATTTAAGCCACTTCTGCCTCGAGATAAAGAAATTACAAAGTTTAAAGATCATTGGAGTAATAAGAAGATTGTTCAGAGTGTAGATACTATTATCATCGATGAGGTATCTATGCTCAGATCGGATATATTAGAAGCAATTGATTATTCATTAAGAATAAATGGAGGGAATCCAGATTTGCCTTTTGGAGGTAAACAGATGGTATTTATCGGAGATGTATACCAATTACCTCCAATAGTTACTTCAGATAGCATTGAACAAGAGTTGTTTAAATCAATTTACACCAGCGAATATTTTTTTGATGCACCTTCTTTTCAAACACTAGACCCAATAAAGATTGAGCTTTCGAAAGTCCATCGGCAAAAAGATTCAGTTTTTATTGAAACTTTAAATAAGGTAAGAGACTATTCTATTATTCAGTCAGAGGTTAATGATTTAAACGATAAATGTTTGAGGAGCGATATAGATGAAGGACATGAATTAGAAATTATGCTCACTTCTAATAGATTTATAGCAAGGACGGAAAATGCAAAAAGACTAGAGTCTTTACCTAATTTGAATTTTATATTCAATGCAAATATTACTGGAGAATTTAATGCTGATAGGTTTCCTGCTCCAGTTAACTTAGAATTAAAAAGAAATGCTCAAATAATGTTTGTCAAAAATGACAATGCAATTGATGAGCGTAGGTGGGTAAATGGTTCTATTGCTACAATTGAATTCCTTTCTAACGAACTCATCGAGGTTAAATTAAAAGATGGGTCGATTCATGAAATTAAAAAGGAGATTTGGGAAAACAGAAAATTTAAATGGGATAAAAAGATAGGTGAAATAACTTCGGAAATTATTGGAACCTTTGAGCAATTCCCGATAAAGTTAGCCTGGGCAATTACGATACATAAAAGTCAAGGGTTAACTTTTGAAAACGTTAAAATCGACTTAGGCACAGGAACTTTTGCTAATGGGCAATTATATACGGCTCTAAGTAGATGTAAATCTATAGAGGGGCTGAATTTAGTGAGAAAGGTGCAATTATCAGATATTATCAAAGATCGACGTGTCTCTGATTTTAATAATTTGATTAATCGTGATAATGCAATGTTGAACGATTCTTTAGAGATGATTAAAGTGTCGTAAATCGCGAGTGGAGGGCCTACGGTTAACTCATTCCACTAAGTTTAGTTAATTTTTTTTTGTTGAGATTGATGGTTTGTTATTTTTAAATAGATAAAATTTAGATAACATGTATTAGTGAAAAATAATTCATTTTTCATGTTAACGTTTTGCTCATTTCTTTATCCTTTTCTAAATCATCCAAGTATTTTAAAAACAAGACCCAAGAGGTTTGTTCTACATAATCTAACTCACTTCCGCATCCTGCATCTTTATGCAGTATGTCGTCAATATTTTTAAAGCTTTGTTCAAACATTTATTTAGCGTCTTTGTTATTCTCCTTAATAATATCTTAAAAATAATCATTGATCATTCAACCAATAATAAAGCCCTAAAATACAGATTATATTTAAAAATAACTTTTTGAGTTTATGGTATAAATTCACCCTCAGACTTTATGCTATTTTATACCGTATTGATATAAATTGGAACCCTATGAGGGGGTTTGATATAAGTTGATATAAGTTTATCCAGGTTTTATGTTATTTGATTGGAGATGAAACTAAATTTCATACTGATATTTTATTTATATTGGCTAAGAAATATTACGCCGAACAACAATATATATATAGTAGATATCTCCCTTCTGATGCTACGAAAACATACACGTTACGTCAACACCATTAAGAAAATACATAAATGATACCAAATAACATAACAAAAGAGCATTTAGAAAAAGCAATCGAAGAAATCGATAGAGATGGAGTTAGAAAAGGCAGATACTCGAGTACTTATGATTTGGTTTATAAAGACAAAACTTATCCTCCAAAATTGATTATTTCAATTGCAAATAGATATGCAAATGGAACAGAGCTTGACCCTAATGATTTTAAAGGAGGGAAAGATACCCGGGCATTCGAATTGCTAGAACAAGAAGGTTTTACAATTAGCGAAAAACCAAAATCTAATAATCCTATTTATACCATTTTAAAAAATGCTAAGGATGGTGTTGAAAAAGCTGGCTTCAGATATAAATCTCTAAGACAAAACAGCCGATATGTATGGGTCGAAGACTCCAACAACATAATTGGAAGAAAGCCCGCACATTATGAATTCATTTCCCGAAGAAATACAATTTGTTTAGAACTTCATTTTGAAGAGGCTAAATCAAAAAATAGATTCCACCAAATTATTCAGACTCTTCCTCAGCAATTGGAATGGGTTGATTGGAGCGGATCTAAAAGTATAAGACATAAAAACTCATATTCACTAGACTCTTTTGATTTACATGAAAGTTTAATAAAGGATCTTGTTGAATTTGACTCTCTTATCGGTGATCAAGTAAGATCAATTTTAATGAGTGAATCAAAACAATACTGGCTCTACTCACCTGGTGAAAATGCTTACTTATGGGAAGAGTTTTATCAGAATGGCATTATGGGTCTTGGTTGGGATGAAATTGGGGATTTGTCTGAATTTAAAAGTCGTGATGAAATTAAAAGTGCTCTTGTAGGTGCTTATGGTGGTACTGGCTCAAAAAAAAATGACGTTTCAGCAAATGATGACTTTCTGAATAAAATCAAGATAGGTGATGTAGTAATTGCAAAAAAAGGAAGAGGAGAATTACTAGGCTATGGAATTGTTACATCAGACTACATCTTCGATAAAAACCGAAAGAATTATCAAAAAACGAGACAGATTGACTGGAAACTGAAAGGAAATTGGAATATTGACTTTAACCTTGTATTAAAAACTCTCACTGACATAACTAAATATAGTTCAGATCTACCTAATTACGATACATATTATGAAAGATTACTGGGTATAATGGGTGGTGAGAATTCGAAAAAAGATAATAAAGAGGCATACACTAATTGGCTAAATAAAAAATACGTAGAAAATTCAGGAACTACTAGCTCATATGTCAAAGCAATAGAAATTTTATCCCAAATTTTGGGTAAAGTAATATTCAAAACAACAGATGATTCCTTTTTGGGAACCCTATATAACGATTTGATCAAGGAACAAAGAAACCAAGAGGGTAAATATTACCACTCAGATGCCCCCTCATATGGAAGTAATGGCTTTTATTCCGCTTCAATTAAATCGTACAGAGAGTTTTTAAAGGATTATATAACTAAACAAAACCATAATAATAATCAAATAAGCTTTCCTTTAAATACAATCTTTTACGGACCTCCAGGAACTGGTAAAACCTACAAACTTTCAAAAGAGCTTTTCCCAAAATATACGGACTCTATAGAGTCAAGATCTAGAGAAGAATTATTAGATGAATTGGTCTCAGATTACAAGTGGTTTGAAATTATGGCTGCTGTTGTATACCAACTTAAATCTTGTAAAGTAAATGAGGTATATAACCATGAATTGATTCAAGCGAAATCACGAGTTTCTTCATCTAAAAATATTAAAGCTAATATATGGGGTAATTTTCAAGCTCATACAGATTTAAATTGTGAATTAGTGAGTTATAAGGGTAGGTCTAACCCGCAAATTATGTGGAAAAATGAAGATTCCTCATGGCGTTTTCATGATGAATTTGAAGAAGATTCAATAGCAAACAGTGTCGAACTTTTAGAAAGATCAAAAAATTTGCACAGTGATAAAAATGAAGTTGTAAAACGTTATGAGTTCACCACCTTCCATCAGTCTTTCTCCTATGAAGATTTTATTGAAGGGATAAAACCGGTGATGGATGAGGATAATAGTTCAGAAGTGGCTTATGAAATTCAAGATGGTATCTTTAAAAAGATCAGCACAAAAGCTCGAAATAACCCTGATCAGAAATATGCACTATTCATCGATGAGATCAACAGAGGAAATGTAGCTAACATTTTCGGGGAGCTCATCACGCTTATTGAACCGGATAAAAGAGAGGGAGAAGAAAATGAATTAAGTGTTATACTCCCATATTCTAAAAAACCTTTTTCTGTTCCTAAAAACTTGGACATCATTGGGACTATGAATACGGCTGATA
>Ga0208879_1003485_pt1 | contig 12888 bp, 9 predicted proteins | sample Knorr_S15_td_Bot_FD_185605 | JGI IMG/M metagenome (GOLD analysis project Ga0208879, IMG submission 185605) | Marine microbial communities from Southern Atlantic Ocean transect - Knorr_S15_td_Bottom_ad_5009_LV_A (SPAdes) (version 2) | ecosystem: Environmental > Aquatic > Marine > Oceanic | place...
AGGCTTATCTTCACTAAATATAAAAAGACATTCAGAAGACAATATTTTAAATTTGATTAGACCTTTAATCAATACTAAAAAAAATGAATTAATTTATATTTCAAAAAAAGTCTTTAAATTTTATTTAACCGATCTATCAAATTTTAAAGAAAAATTTTTACGTACAAGAATTAGAAATTATTTAGATAAATTTAAATTGGATGGATTAGATATTAATAAGGTAAAATTAACCTTAAGTAACTTACAGTCAGCAAATGAATCTATAAATTTTTATAAAGAAAAATCTATCAAAGATTATGTAAGGTATTTGCAACGCAATTCATGCTTTGTTAGCTATGGTTTATTTAATTATGAATCTGAAGAGGTTATTTTTAGAACGATTAGCGATATTATCCCTAAAATTTCTGACAGTTATTATCCACCAAGAGGAAAAGATGTTAAAAATTTAATTACTAGAATGCAATCAAAAAAATTTAAGAAATCAACGCTTGGCGGATGTATAATTGAGAAAACTTATAATATCTTAATATTTAGAAAAGAGTTTAGGACTTAGTTTTCAATTATGTGCTTATTTTGAATATTATTATGTTAATTTACCCCTTGTTTAATTTAGAATAAATCTTATTTTAATAGTATAATATTAATATATAGATATTGATTATGAACTTTAAAAATTTGATGATGTGGGCAATTATAGTTTTCCTAACTATAGGTCTCTTTAATATGTTTAAACATCCACAGAACAGTCAGCAAAATAATAATATATCTTTTTCAGAATTTCTAAAAGAAGTTGATAACGGCAGGGTGGTACAGGTTGATATTAAAGGAAATAATATTAGCGGGATACTTTCAAATGGAAAGAATTTTAATACTTATGCACCAAATGATCCTAATTTAGTAGAAAAATTATCTGATAAAGGAGTCGGTATAACTGCCACTCCAACAGAGGATAAAATGCCATCATTACTTGGAGTGCTTTTGTCCTGGTTTCCTATGTTGCTTTTAGTAGGTGTTTGGATATTTTTCATGCGTCAAATGCAGGGAGGCAAAGGCGGGGCGCTGGGCTTTGGAAGATCAAAAGCAAAATTAATGAGTGAATTAAAAGGGAAAGTAACATTTAACGATGTTGCGGGTATTGAGGAAGCAAAAGAAGAAGTAGAAGAAGTAGTGGAATTTTTAAGAGATCCTAAAAAATTTAGAAAGCTTGGTGGAAAAATACCTAAAGGAGTATTAGTAGTAGGGGCTCCGGGAACAGGAAAAACATTGTTGGCTAGAGCAATTGCTGGAGAAGCAGATGTTCCTTTTTTTACAATATCTGGATCAGATTTTGTTGAAATGTTTGTTGGAGTTGGTGCCTCGAGAGTAAGAGATATGTTTGAACAAGGCAAAAAAAATTCACCATGTATAATTTTTATTGATGAAATAGACGCCGTTGGTCGAAGTAGAGGAGCAGGACTAGGTGGTGGAAATGACGAGAGGGAACAAACGCTCAATCAATTATTGGTAGAAATGGATGGCTTTGAAACTAACGAAGGTGTAATTATAATCGCAGCAACTAACAGACCCGACGTTTTAGATCCCGCTCTGTTAAGAGCCGGCCGATTTGATAGACAAGTAGTTGTTCCATTACCTGATATCATTGGAAGAGAGAAAATTCTAAAAGTACATGCTAAAAAAATTACATTAGGACCTGATGTAAAATTAAGAACAATAGCTAGAGGAACCCCAGGATTTTCAGGAGCTGATTTAGCAAATTTAATTAATGAGTCTGCATTATTAGCTGCAAGAAAAAATAAAAGAATGGTTACAATGCAAGAGGTCGAAGAATCAAAAGATAAAGTAATGATGGGTGCTGAAAGAAGATCGATGGTTATGACTGAAGAAGACAAAAAATTAACAGCCTATCATGAAGGTGGACATGCTATTGTTGCTATAAACGAAAAAGCATCAGATCCTATTCATAAAGCTACGATTATACCTAGGGGAAGTGCTTTGGGGGTTGTATGGACTTTGCCAGAAAGAGACAAATACTCCCACTCAAGAGAATATTTAAAAGCAAATATATCAAAAGCAATGGGAGGAAGGATTGCGGAAGAATTAATTTTTGGTCATGAAAAAGTTACTTCTGGCGCATCTTCAGATATTCAAATGGCTACTAAACTAGCAAAAGATATGGTGACTAGATATGGAATGAGTACAGAACTTGGACCTCAAACATACGGCGAAAATGAGGATGAGGTTTTTCTTGGAAGATCGATAACAAGACATCAACATATATCAGAAGAAACTGCAAAAAAAGTGGATGCAGAAATTAAAAAAATCATTGATACAGGTTATCAAAGAGCAAAAAAAATACTAACAGAAAAAATTGATGATTTGCATAAATTAGCTAAAGCTTTAATGTTGTATGAGACGTTAACTGGTGACGAAATTAAAGATTTAATATTAAATAATAAATCTCCACGAAAAAAAGAAGACAACAAGGTAGAGGAGCAAGATAAATCTTCTGCACTTGGCTCTTTGGGTTTAAAACCTAAGCCTGCGCATTAAGTGTTTATAGATGAGAGAATATTACACAAGGGCGTGTAATTTTTACCATGGAAAAATAGCCAAAAATTTAATTTTAAATAAAAAAGCCTTACCTTTAAATTCTAGACAAGACATAGCTTTTGATCAAATAGAAATTTTTCAAAGAAAGAAAAATAAAATTGTTGAAAGTAAATTTTGCTCAATTACAGAAATTAAAAATCTTGATGGTCAAATGTTACTTGAAGTAGATGAAGATATAAAAAATATAACCTTGGAAAAGCAAAGTATATTGGGATTAAAATTTGATACACCTAACATAATGGGAGCACTAAACATAACGCCAGACAGTTTTTCGGATGGGGGGTTATTTTTTGAAGAAACAAAGGCATACGATCAAGCTAAATTAATGATTGATAGTGGAGCAACAATTATAGATATCGGCGGAGAGTCAACCAGACCAGGATCGACAACCATTGATGAAAAAGAAGAATGGAAAAGAGTAGAAAACACTATTGTTAAATGTAAAAAATATTTTCCAAAAGTACTTTTATCTTTAGATACAAGAAAATCTTATGTTATGAGCAAAGGCATTCAAAATGGGGTTGATATTATCAATGATGTATCTGGTTTAAATTTTGACGATAAATCTTTTGATCTTATTAATTCGAAAAACATCCCTTTTATTTTGCATCATATGCAAGGAATTCCAGAAACAATGCAAAACAATCCAATTTACGATGATGTTTTGTTGGATATTTTTGATTTTTTTGAAGAAAAAATTAATTATTGTTTGAAACATAATTATAAAAAAGAATTGATTGTTCTAGATCCTGGAATTGGATTTGGAAAAAATTTGGATCATAATTTAAGACTAATTTCTAAAATTTCAATTTTTCATAGTTTGGGATGTCCAATTCTAATAGGGACTTCCAGAAAAAGATTTATAGAACATATTGTAACAAAATTTGATACTTCTGATCGAACGGGAGGCACATTGGCATCGGTGTTGCATGGACTTTCTCAAGGAGTTCAGTTATTCAGAGTTCATAACGTTAAAGAAATTAATCAAGGAATATTAGTTTTTGATAAAATTTTAAATACCAATTAATTCATGAAAAATAAATACTTTGGAACCGACGGCATTAGAGGAACCGTTAACCAGAAAAATATTACGGGAGATAAATTTTTTAGATTCGGTATTGCTGTCGGAGCGTATTTTAAAACAAAAAAAAATAGAAAAGCCGTAATTGCAAAAGACACAAGATTGTCGGGTTATATGTTAGAACCAGCTTTAGTTTCAGGTTTAATTTCAACTGGGATAAATGTTTTTCTTTTAGGACCACTTCCATCGAATGGTTTAGCAATGCTTACAAAATCTATGCGTGCAGATTTGGGCATCATGATAACCGCATCTCACAATCTACATATTGATAATGGTATAAAATTATTTGGACCCGATGGATTAAAATTATCAGGAAAAGTAGAAAAATATATTGAAAAATTGATTGATCAAAAGATAGAGAAATATCTTGTTGCACCCACCGAACTTGGTAGAGCAAAAAGATTGGAGGATGCCAATGCAAGATATATTAAAATTCTTAAAAGTAACTTTCCAAGAAATTTCAATCTTGATGGAATGAAAATTGTTTTAGATTGCGCTAATGGTGCCGGATATAAAGCAGGTCCTTCGATTTTTACAGAATTGGGTGCCCAAATTATTACTTTAGGAACTTCACCTAATGGACTTAATGTAAATAAAAATTGCGGATCAACATTTCCAGAATTAATGCAAAAAACTGTTTTAAAACATAAAGCGGATATAGGTATAGCTTTCGACGGTGATGCAGATAGAGTAATTATATGTGATGAAAAGGGTTCATTGATTGATGGTGATCAAATACTAGCTTTAATTTCAAAGAGATGGAAAGACAAAAAAATTTTAAGAGGAGGTGTGATAGCAACCCATATGTCTAATCTTGGTTTAGAAATTTTTCTAAAAAAACATCAAATAAATTTTATAAGGACAAAAGTTGGTGATAGGTATGTTAAAGAAAAGATGAAAACTACTAATTATAATCTTGGTGGAGAGCAGTCAGGACACATCATTTTTGGTGATATGGCAACTACAGGTGACGGAATATTAGTATCTCTAGAGGTATTGCACATATTAAAACAATATAAACAGAAACCAAGTAAAGTTTTAAGAATTTTTCAACCAGTACCACAAATTTTAAAAAATATAAAAGTTAATAATCAAAATGTCATTAATAATAAAAATATAAAAAAAGCAATTTTGGAATCTGGGAAAAATATATCGAAAATTGGAAGAATATTAGTACGCAAATCAGGCACCGAACCTATTATACGAGTGATGGGCGAATCGCACAATTATCAGAGCCTAAAAAAAAATATAAATATTATAACAACAGCTATTAAAAAATATTCATAGGAATTAATTTGTATCCACAATCTAGAGTTTTAATTATTGCCGGCTCCGACTCGAGTGGAGGAGCAGGCATTCAGGCAGATATAAAGACAGTTACATTACTCGGTAGCTATGCAATGACAGCAGTAACTGCCGTAACAGCGCAAAATACTATGGGTGTAAAAAAAATTACACCGATTCCAAAAAAAAACGTTCAAAAACAAATAATGATGATTTTAGATGATATTGGAGCTGATGCGGTAAAAATTGGAATGTTGTATAATGTGAGTATCATTAAAGGTGTTCATCATATTTTAAAAAAATACAATTTAAAAAATATTGTTATAGATCCAGTTATGGTTGCAAAAGGAGGAGCAAGATTAATAAATAATAATTCAATTGCTTATTTAAAAAAGCTGCTATTACCATTAGCAAAAATTATTACACCTAATATACCCGAAGCAGAAGTTTTGAGTGGTTGTTCAATTTCAAATAAAGAAGATATGATCCAAGCTGCAAAAAAAATTATAAACATGGGGCCAAAAAATGTGTTATTGAAAGGCGGGCATCTAAAAAGTAAAATGATTTTTGATATTCTGGCCACAAAGAAAGAAATAAAGGTTTTTCCAAAAAGAAAAATTATAACAAAAAATACTCATGGCACTGGTTGTACATTATCCTCGGCTTTAGCAACGTGTTTATCTCAAAAAAAAAGTATTTTTAAGTCATGTAAAATTTCTCTGAAATATGTAGATCGAGCAATAACTTATGCCCCAGGTTACGGTAAAGGTTTTGGACCTTTAAATCACTTAGTATTATTTAACTCAAGAAATACCAATGTCTAATGTAGCTGTTATAGGTGTTCAGTGGGGGGATGAAGGTAAGGGAAAAATTGTTGACTGGCTTTCGGAAAAAGCGGACGTTATAGTAAGATTTCAAGGTGGTCACAACGCTGGTCATACACTCGTAGTAAATAATATTACATATAAGCTAAAACTTTTACCATCAGGGATAGTTAGAAAAAATAAAATTTCTATTATTGGCAATGGCGTAGTTATTGATCCTTGGGCCTTGTTAGATGAAATTGAGCAAATGGAAAATTTAGGAATAAAAATTAATGATGAAAACTTATTTATTGCTGAGAATGCTGTGTTAATTTTACCATTTCATAAAGAGTTAGACGGAATAAGAGAAGACTCAAAAAATACAGATAAGATAGGTACTACAAGAAGAGGAATAGGGCCGGCCTATGAGGATAAAGTTGGAAGAAGAGCAATTAGAGTTATGGATTTAGCTAATGAGAAAAATTTGTCAAAAAAAATTGATACTATTTTGTTTCATCATAATTCAATAAGAAAAGGGTTTGGAAAAAAGACTGTAGACAAAGATGCACTAATGAAAGAACTCATTAAAATTTCACCTGCAATTTTGAAATTTTCTAAACCAGTGTGGAAAAAAATAGAAGAATTAAAAAAAAAAACAAAAACTATACTTTTTGAAGGTGCCCAAGGTATTTTATTGGACGTTGATCATGGCACATATCCTTACGTAACTTCATCAAATACTGTTGCAGGTGCATCATTGGTTGGTTCTGGATGTGGCCCTGATACTATTAACTATATTCTTGGGATTGTTAAGGCTTACACTACTAGAGTAGGTGAAGGTCCATTTCCAACAGAATTAAAAGATGAAGTAGGAAAAAAAATTGGTGAAAGAGGAAAAGAATTTGGAACAGTTACTAATAGAAAAAGAAGATGCGGTTGGTTAGACGCCGTACTAGTTAAGCAATCTTGCATTATATCCGGAGTTAATGGAATAGCTTTGACAAAGATAGATGTATTAGATGAATTTAAAGAGTTGTATATATGTGTTGCTTACGAACTTCATGGCAAAGAAATTGATTATTTTCCAAGCGCACTGCAGGATCAGATTGAAGTAAAACCAATTTATAAACGAATGGATGGTTGGTTAAAAAATACAAAAGGTATAAAGAAGTGGGATGATCTTCCCGTAAATGCTCAAAAATATATTTCGTTTATTAAAGATTTTTGCGATGTTAAAATATCTAGTATTTCTACAAGTCCAAGTAGAGAAGATTCAATTTTAATTGAAGATCCGTTTAAGAACTAACTAGCTGGTAGTAAATTTTTTGATTTAGCAGCATTCAACATGCACTTTTGAAGTTTGTCAAAAGCTTTGTTTTCTATTTGTCTGATTCTTTCTCTGCTGATTTTGTATTTCTTACTTAATTCATCCAAAGTAATTGCTTCATCATTAAGCCTTCTTGCATAAAGAATTTCTTTTTCCCTATCATTTAAAATGTGTATTGACTCTTCAAATAAATTTTTTCTTTGTTTAAATTCTTGATTTTGAGAAACTTTCAATTCTTGATCCATGGATTTGTCAACCAACCAGTCTTGCCACTCATTTCCATCTTCTCCAACTAAATCATTTAGTGATTTTTCTTGGCTAGAAAGTCTCCTGTTCATTGACACTACTTCCTCTCCACTAACATTAAGACGATCAGCAATTTCATCTACATGTTCTTTTTTTAAATCACCTTCAGACCTTGGAGCTATTTTATTTTTTAATTTTTTTAAATTAAAAAAAAGTTTTTTTTGAGCTGACGTTGTACCTATTTTAACTAAACTCCATGATCTTAAAATATACTCTTGTATAGATGCTTTAATCCACCACATAGCATAAGTTGCAAGTCTAAATCCTTTTTCAGGTTCAAATTTTTTTACTGCTTTCATCAACCCAATATTGCCTTCTGATACCAATTCACTTACCGGTAAACCATAACCTCGATATCCCATAGCAATTTTTGCAACTAGCCTTAAGTGACTGGTCACAAGTTTTTCCGCAGATTTTAAATTACCTCTGTCTCTCCAGTTTTTTGCTAACATATATTCTTCCTCAGCAGCAAGCATTGGAAACTTTTTAATTCGAACAAGATAATTAGACAAGCCTCCTTCACCAGGAAAGCTTGGCAGATTATAGGTTGCTGATTTAGTCATCATAATTAATTTAAGTACTATTTAATTAATTATTTGTCAAAAACAAGGCGTATTATTTGCTAAGATTTCTTAGTTTTTTGACCAATTTTAATAAATCTTTCGACAATGGAATTTCAAAATGAACTTTTTTATTGCTTAATGGATGGACAAAACCAAGGGACTTTGCGTGCAAAAATTGCCTATCTATGTTTTTTATCATTAAATTTAATTCCATGTCTATCTTTTTAAATTTTTTATTTTTTTTTTGATACAGTTTATCTCCAATTATCGAGTTGCCCTTATAAGACATGTGGACTCTAATTTGGTGAGTTCTTCCGGTGTCCAATTTACACTCAACTAAACTTAAGGTAGGGATTTTATTATTTTGAAAAATTTCTAACGTTTTATAATTTGTTACAGCTGATTTCCCTTTTGTATAACTTACCTCCATTAATTGTCTATTTCTATTGCTGCGGGTAATATAACTTTTAATAGTCCCTTTTTGAGGTCTTAATGTTCCCCATACTAACGCTTCATATTTTCTATTTATCGTATGGTCACTAAATTGTTTTGAAAGACTAATATGAGCATTATCATTTTTTGCAACAACTAAGAGTCCGCTCGTGTCTTTATCTAATCTATGAACAATGCCTGGCCTTAACTCTCCACCAATCGTAGAAAGGCTTCCCTTACAATAATTAATAAGAGCATTAACTAGGGTATTTTCTGTATTGCCAGCACCAGGATGTACAACAAGACCAGCTGGTTTATTGATTATAATTATATCATCATCTTCAAAAAGAATTTCTAAATCATAATCATATGGCTTGATATCAGTTTTTTTTGGTGGAGGAATTTCAATATTAATATTATCTTTTAAATTGATTTTTTTTGATGGTTCATAATTAATTTTATTATTAATTTTTACAGAACCGTCTAGAATTAAATTCTTTATCCTAGTTCGACTCATATCAGTTATTTTAGAACTGATAAAAATATCCAAACGCTTATTTAAATTTTGATCATCTACAAATAACTTAATAATTTTTTTCATTTTTAATTTATAATATCCTAAATTTAATGTGCTTGTAGCTTAATTGAATACAGAGACCAACTTCGGTGGAGAACAAAAGTTTGGAATTTGAATTTCTTAAGGGTTCTATAATGATTGACAGAATTATAAAATTTAATTATACAGCAGATTAATACTGTTAGTACGGTGGGAAATAATGTGTAAATCATTAACTGTTCTCGCAGCGGTAAGTATAGAAGTTAAGTCCGAGCACCACCCGGTATAGTCCCCTGTTGAATGAGGGCCGAGAAAAGTCTAGTTCTACAATGAAAAATTAGCAGTGGCATTATGATAATAATAAATTTTTTAAAGTTAAAACTTTAAAAAATTAACGGTTATGAAATGTTAGTAATGCCGAGAATAATAATATCAATTTTAATTTTAGTTCTTTCTTTAAATAAATTATTTGCTGCCGATATCCCGGTTATAGTTATTGCGCCAAGCAAAAAAGCCCAATCTATTTCTACAGTTGGTTCATCGGTGACGGTTTATGATCAAGAATATCTAGATAATAATGAAGATTATTTTTTAGGAGATATTTTATCGGATGGGTCGTCAATTAATTTTAATCAAAGTGGTGGCGCAGGAACAATTTCTGGAATTCAATTAAGAGGTTTACCAAAGGCCTACTCAACGGTCTATATTGATGGGGTTAAAATGTCAGATAACTCAACTCCAAAAAACGATTATTATTTTGACGATATCTTGTCTGGTCAAATTTCCAGAGTTGAAATATTGAAAGGTAATCAGAGCTCAGTTTATGGAAGTGGAGCGATGGGTGGTACAATAAATATTACCACTAAAAGAGGTCAACCAGGATTTCAAAAAGACTTTTTTTACAATACTGGATCTCATGGAACCCAAAATTTAGGTTTTTCACTAGGTGGGGCAAATGATGACAAAGATTTTTATATTGGTTTGGAGAGGTATCAAACAGATGGAATTTCACAGATGAGTCATAATGATGAGGACGATGCATATAAAAATCATACTTTAATTGTAAATTATGGATATAAAATTTCAGATAAAATTGGATTTACAACTAACTACAGATTCGCCGATGCTAGATTAGAATACGATTCTGTAAATAAAGATTATAGAAATAATTGGGATAATTCTCATGAAAAAGAGTCTACTGTTAATTTTGGTTTTTCATATAAACCAAATGTAAAGTTTACAAACAATTTAAATTTTACAAGTGCTTATAACAGCAGAACGGGTAATGATATACAAAGTGCTTATGACAGTAGATTTCAAAAAAATGGTTTCTGGTCATATCGAGACGCCATTAACTATAAAGGAATATACAATTTTAATTTAGACAATAGTGCAGTTTTTGGAATTGAGAAAGAATGGAATGAAATGGACTATGAAAAATACAATGGTCGTGATGATGCCATAGATCGTAGATATGCCGAAGAAGTTGTTTCTCAATATGTTGATTTTCAGTCCAGATTAACAAATAATTTATACGCCACAGCTGGTATAAGATTTGATGATCATACTGCTGCTGGACGCGAGCATAGCGAACGAGTTTCTCTAGCTTATCTTTTTGATGATAAAAATACTAAACTTAAAAGCTCTTATGGTACAGGAATTAAATATCCCTCCCTTTATGAATTTTATAAAAATGAAGGCAGCTCTTCACTGGGAGCCGAGCATGGTAAAAGTTTTGACTTTGGTATGGAAAAATCTTTTCCAGAAAAAGGTATTAGATTTGATATTACTTATTTCAATCATAAATATGAAGATATGATCGAAGGTCAAAAAAGAACTGACTGGTTGCCTCAAAATGTTTCCGGCACAGTTAGGTCACAAGGTATTGAGTTATTTTCTCAATATAAATTCAGCAATATATTAAATTTTGATCTGAATTATACTTATAACTCTACTTACGATGGTGCAGACTTTGACGATCCAGATATGGGTCCTGATAGCAATGGCTTATTCACAAATTCTCAATTAGTTAGAATTCCTAGACATTTCATTAATTTATCCAGCAAAGTATCACCAGTAAAAAATTTAAATATTACTTTACAAACTAAATGGTCTGATGAAATGAGAGATTATGAAAATGTAAATAGTACGGTAAGTGGAGATCAAAGATTAAAGTCTTTTTTGGTGAACGATCTAACGGCTGATTATAAATTGGCTAACGGTTATAAAGCTTTTGTTAAAATAGATAATATCTTTGATGAAGTTTACAATACTGCTTTAGAATATAATCAAATGGACAGATCGTTTAATTTCGGTTTAAGAAAAGCATTTTAATAAATTAGGAGACGAATAAAAGCATATAAATAATGCTAAAAATTAATAGAATTATATATTAAACTAGGATACGGTAATAAAAAACATGAAAAAATATTTTAAAATTTCAGGAAAAGAAATATTTCCCATTGGTTTAGTTTTGTTATTAGCATTCTCTAGAATGATACCTCATCCACCAAATTTTACTCCAATAATAGCTGTGGCGATAATGAGTGGTTATTTTTTTAAAAATATAAAATTGTCTTTTGTTGTATTGCTAATTTCTATGTTATTGGCGGATGTTTTCGTCGGATTTTATAATCATATGTTTTTTGTTTATTTATCATTATTTCTAATAACTTTTGTTTTCTTTAAAATATCTGACAAAATAAATTTCAAAAATTTATTCGTTTTTGGTTTTTTAGGTTCATTAATATTTTATTTGGTTTCTAATTTTGGTGTATGGGCTTCTGGAGTTCTTTCTCCAGTTACCAACTTACCTTATGAAAAAAATTTAAATGGTTTAATAAATTGTTATTTTTTAGCAATACCTTTTTTTAAAAATACACTTTTTTCTACAATAATTTTTTCTTATGCTGCTTTCCTTGCAAATCTTTTTTATGTAAAAATGGAGCAAAAAAAAATAGTGGGAAAATCCTTTAAATAATAAAAATTTTATTTTTCTTTTAGTTACGAGCGTATTAACAAACCTATAAAACTAATTTAATTTTGGTGGGCCACGAGGGACTCGAACCCCCAACCTCTGCGTCCGAAGCGCAGCGCTCTATCCAATTGAAGCTAGCAGCCCACAAATTTATTCTCCAATATTAATTAATGAACCTTTTTTTCTTGCTTGTGAAAATGAATAATAGAACAAAGCTATTCCGATGAAAAGATAAACTGCATTTAATATTAATGCAGTAATAATATTTGAATAATTTACAGTATTGTTTGTTAATATTGATCTTACTTCCTCAAAAATGTAAACCAATGGAAGAGACTTTGCGATAATTTGCAGAAACTCTGGAAGAATTGAAATAGGGTAATAGATACATCCAAGTGGGGCAAGTAGAAATAATGACGACCAGGCAATGTTTTCAAAAGCAGGCCCATATCTAAGTAAACCTGAGGATACAAATAAGCCTAAAGTAATTCCGAATAAATATAGACTTAGAAATAAAAATGCCAAAGGAAATCCCAATTTAAAAATTGAGATACCAAAAAACGGGGTTGTTAATAAAATTGCTGGCACTAACCCTATTAATGTTCTTACTAAAGCAGTGATAATTAAAGCAACAATAATTTCACTTAATTTTATTGGAGCAATAAATAAATTTGTAAAGTTTCTGCTCCAAATTTCCTCTAAAAATGACATATTAAAACTAATACTAGATCGAAATAAAAAATCATAAAGGATTGCAGCAGTTAAGATTACACCTAGAGCATCATTATAATAATTACTATACAAAGTAAAAAATTTAGAAATAAATCCCCAGAGCAAAATTTGTATGGTTGGCCAGTAAATTAAATCCAAAACTCTTGGTAGCGAGCTTTTAATGAGATAAAAATGTCTAAAAAATAATGCAAAAATTTTTTGAAAATTCATTCTATTC
>Ga0208879_1003494_pt1 | contig 12874 bp, 14 predicted proteins | sample Knorr_S15_td_Bot_FD_185605 | JGI IMG/M metagenome (GOLD analysis project Ga0208879, IMG submission 185605) | Marine microbial communities from Southern Atlantic Ocean transect - Knorr_S15_td_Bottom_ad_5009_LV_A (SPAdes) (version 2) | ecosystem: Environmental > Aquatic > Marine > Oceanic | place...
GGATATAGGATTTTTATGTATAACTTTTCCATTTTTTTTTATCCAACAATTGGTTAAATCTGAATAATCTTCTTTATTTTGAATTTTTTCGCACAAATCAATTAAAGTGTTTTCTCCCTCGCCAACACAAACTAAATCTACAAGTTCTTCTTTACTAACAATTTCTGGAGCAAAAGTTGGAAACACGCCACCTGCTATGACTGGAATATTATTTTTCAATTTATAGTTTTTTATAACATGTAGCAACATTACACCAAGTTCCCACATATCTTCTGTTGTTGATAATGCTATTAAGTCTGGTTGAAATTTTTTTACTTGTTTTTGTAAATCATCTTTCCAAGCCGTAGTTCTTAATCCTATACCTCTATCTCCCATATCAAATGGAACGACGTTTAACCTATCTACTGCGCTTCCATCCGAGTCTATACCATAATCAATGGCATAATAAGTTGAATCAAAAATTTCAGTTTTATGTCCTCTTTTTTTAAGCAGGGAAGAAAACAAAGCAATTCCTGAAGGAATCATGTTCATTCCATAGGTGTTTGGATAGATAAATAATACTTTTATACCCATTTTTTTGTTTAGTTGGTAATTTATTTTTGTTTAGTTAGTAATTTAATCTATTTTTACTGTTTTTACAATGGTTGATAAATGCAATAATTTGTTAGAAAAAAAATAGAAAAAATTTTTCCATTTTTAAAAATTTGTTATTTTGAAGAAGCAATTCGTATAAATATCAGATCATTTGATATGTTAACAAAAGCTAAATCAAATTTATCAGAAGAAAAAAAAGAATCAAATAAAAATTTATTACAAGCTACATTGGAAAAAATAACTAAAAATTATGATCACTATATTAAAGAAGAAATGATGGCTGATGACTTCACTCTTGAAGAAGATAAGATTATTAATACTGTAAAAAAAGAATATTTTGTAAATAATATAAATGTCTAATATCATTTTAAACGAAGGTTATAAGGACTACAAAATTCTTTTTGAAAGAGGCGAAAATGACAAAATATTTTTTAAAAATAAAGCTTACATTGATCTATCAAATTGCGCTGGAAGTTTAATACTTGGACACAACAGCAACGTTTTTAAAAAGAGTCTAAAATTATATCTAAAAAAAAAAATATCAATTTTTGCCCACCCCAACACTCATGCAATAAATTTTTCAAAAAATATAAAAAAAAATTTTCCTAGTTTTTCAAGAATAATTTTTTGTAATTCAGGCGCAGAAGCTGTGTTGAAATCTTTGAGAATAAGTAAATCTTTAAACAAGAAAAAATTAACCGTAAATGTAACTGGTAGTTGGCATGGTTCTGTTGATCAACTTTTGTTTTACCCAAATAAATACCTAAAACCTCAAAAATTATCCGATGGATTATCTTTAGATGACAAAAAAAAATTAATCTACATTCCATACAACGATATTGAGAAATCTAGTAAAATACTAAATAAATTCAAAAATGATATTAATTGTATAATCATAGAACCAATTCAAGCTTGCTTACCATTGGGGAATACAAAAAATTATCTCAAATTTTTAGAGAATTTTTGCAATAAAAATAATATCACTTTAATTTTTGACGAATTAATTACCGGCATAAGAATTAGACCTGGCAGTATTCAAAAAAAATATAACATAAATGCTGACATTACTGCAATTGGCAAAATTTTGGGTGGTGGTTTACCTATTGGCGTAATTGGAATATCAGAAAAAATTAACAAAATTATAAAAAAGAAAAATATAAAAGTTTTTTTTGGAGGAACTTTTTCTGGCAATTCATTGACTTCTTTTGTAGGTAATGAAACTTTAAAATTTTTATTTAAAAATAAAAGATTGTTTTCAAATTTAAATAAAAAATGTTTTTATTTTCAAAAAAGTTTGAATCAATTTATAATCAAAGAGAGAATCAAAGCAAAAGTATATCGATTTGATTCGATTCTAAGAATTGTATTCAGTAAAAATGAAATTAAGAATAGAATCCAAAGAGATTTTTTTGAAAAGAAAAATATTCCCAATATTGCTAAATTTAGGCAATATCTTTTAGAAAACAATATATACTATCCTTCAAATGGGGTAATTTTTTTATCAAATTCAACGTCATATAAAAGTATAAATTATGTTTTAAAATATATTAAATTTGGGTTAAAAAAATTTTTTTAAAAATGATATATTCAATGCATTATCTGGAAAAAAAATAAATTAGTTAAGCAACAATAATAAATTTTTCAAATTTCAAACGGATTGTGCTTAAAGTGTGCCCGTAGACTTTTCAAAAAAAACTGTCAAAATGTGTGCCGAGGGAAAATGAAAAAACTATTTCTATACGTATTTCTAAAAATAAAATAATTTATGTTTAAGGATACAATCAAAATGGTTGAAGTTACCAGAAGTGGTTTCACCGAAAGTATACACCATGGTACGGCCGTATTAATCAATTCAAATGGAGAAATATTAAAAGAATGGGGTAATTCAAATATACTAATTTATCCAAGGTCAGCATTAAAACCCATTCAATCACTAAATCTTTATAAAGATGGAGTTGCTGAAGCCTTAAACTTGTCCAATAAACTAATCGCTTTAACCACAGCTTCACATCACGCAGAAACTATTCATCAGGAAATGGTCGACAACTGGCTAAAAAAAATGCATTTAAATGAAAATCATCTTTCCTGCGGACCTGTCTGGCCATGGAATGAAAAGGATCAGTTCGAAGTTTTTTTAAAATATAAAACTAAAAGAAAAATTTTTCATAATTGTTCTGGAAAACACTGTGGTCATCTAGCCGCATGTCAGTATAAAAATTTACCAATCAAAAACTATCAAAATAAGGAGCATCCAATTCAAAAAGATTTGATTCAATTAATTGAGGATTTATCAAAATATAAAATAAAAAATGTAGGGGTAGACGGATGTACTTTACCCAATCCATTAATGCCCCTAAAAAAATTTGCATTCGCAACAGCTCAACTAGCAGATTATATAAAACTAAATGAGCATTCAGCTATGGCCAAAAAAATTTTTGATTCTTGTGTAAAATTTCCAGAAATTACCGGAGGCAGTAAGAGTATAAATTCCATTTTAACCAAACTCTCAAATAAAAAAATATTCTTTAAAAATGGAGCGGAGGGAGTTTTTATAGCAATAATACCTGAACTGAAATCTGCTTTAGTTGTCAAAATTGCTGACGGTGCTAGCCGAGCAGCCGAAGTAACTATTGCAGGATTAATATCAGAACTTGAAATAATTAATAGTGATCAAATTGAAAAAATTAAAAAAAGACCTATTAAAAACTCTACTGGTGAAATCATAGGATCTATGAAGTGGATCGGATGATATGAAAAAACTTAGTTTCAGATCGGTATATGATCGGCAGGAGAATTACGAAAATTTTTCTAACGGGAAAAAACTAAAATAAAGGGCGTCTTAATTGGTTGCGGGGGCTGGATTTGAACCAGCGACCTTCAGGTTATGAGCCTGACGAGCTACCAGACTGCTCCACCCCGCGATAAAATTAAATTCTATTCATCAATTTCCGTATTTTTTTTGCTCTTTTAATATTTTCTTGCTTAATTCTTTTTTTCTTTTCCGAGGGTTTTTCGTAAGTATTTTTTAATTTTATAATTTTGAAGAAACCGTCTTTTTGAAGCTTTCTTTTTAAGATCCTCAAAGCTTGTTCAATATTATTATCTTTAACTTCTATTTTAATAACTACCTCCAAAAGTTGATTTCATTAACACTTTTAATTTTTTTTGTCCACATAAATGCTTCAAGCGTATCACTATAAAATTTTTATAGTGTTCCAATCGAATTTGCTGTCTATTATGATTTCAACTTGACTCCTTTTTTTCTTTTTCAATTTTTTTTTCTTCTCTTTTATTTCTTCTTTTTGCTTTCTCCAAAGTATTTTCTAAATCAAGTTGTGAACAAAGGTTTATAGCAATAGGATCTTTTGGAGACAAATTGTTAAAGTTCCAATAAGTCCTTTTTTTTATAGATACAACTGTGTTTTTGGTTGTTCCAATCAATCTAGCAATTTGTGTATCTAATAATTTTGGATAGTTTTTAATTAACCACAGAATCGCATCAGGCCTATCCTGCCTTTTCGAAAGAGGTGTATATTTGGTTTTTTTCCTCTCCTTCGTTGATATATCGAGTTCTTTTTTTAGAAGTTGTAATGATCTGTGTACATCTTTTGATGAAAGCTCAATTTCTTCTCTAGTGAGTTGACCGGCTATAATAGGATTATAAGCTTTAATTCCTTTGGCCACTTCTCCATCAGCAATACCTTGAACTTCCACTTCATGCAAATTACAAAAATCTGCAATTTGTTTAAATGATATCGAAGTATTTTCAACCAACCATACAGCCGTAGCTTTTGGCATTAATGGAACGTCTTTCATTTGAAAAATGATTTAAAGTTTTGAAATTTTTTATTGAATTTACTTACTCTACCCTTATCCAAAACTTTTTGTTTTCCACCAATCCATGCAGAGTGAGATTTTGGATCTATGTCTAATTTGAGTATATCTCCTTCTTTACCCCAAGTTGATCTGGTTTCAAACTGACTTCCATCGGTCATTTCAACTTTAATTTTGTGATAATTAGGATGTATTTTTTCTTTCATAATTTTATTGAGTTTTATAGCAAAAGATTTGAATTAAACAGATAAAAATTATAGTTTTAACTATTTATTAAATCAACTAAATCCTTATTTATAAAGGAATTTGTGACTAGGATATTTCTTTTATTTAAAGAGTCTGAATTTCCAGAATAGTCGGTTATGAAACCGCCAGCTTCTTTTACAATTATTATTCCAGCAGCAATATCCCAGTAACTTAAATTTCTTTGAAAAAAACCGTCAGCTCTTCCAGCGGCTACATAAGCAATGTCAAGTGCCGCACTTCCCATTTTTCTTAAAGGTGAAGGTAAAAATTTTGAAATTTTTCTATATTCATCCAAACTTAATTCTCTTTCATTAGATGTAAAAGTAGGTCCTCCTGTAAATATCAAGCAGTCTTTTAATTTTTTTCTACTAGATACTTTTAATCTTTGATTATTTACATAAGCTCCCTTTTCTTTTTCAGCTAGAAACATTTCATTTTTTATGGGATCATAAATTACACCGCATATTATTTCATTTTTTTTTTCTAAAGCTACAGATATTGCAAAATGTGGAATACCATGCAAAAAATTTAATGTTCCATCAATAGGATCTATTATCCATCTGTATTCAGTATTTTCAGCTTTAATTTCTCCTATTTCCTCGCTGAGAAAAGAATAATTTGGCCTTGCTTTTTTTAATTCGCTAATTAAAGTTTTTTCAACTTTTATGTCCGCACTAGACACAAAATCTGAGGGTCCTTTAACTGAAACCTGTAATTTTTCAATCTCTCCAAAATCTCTTATTAATGACTTAGAAGCTTTTTCACAAGCCATTATTATTACAGTCATGTTTGCGGAAATTGTTTTCATTATTTTACTTTCTTTATATATTCTAAGCTTCTGCTATCCACCGTAATTTCGTCGCCACTTTCTATAAAAGGGGGTACTAAAATTTTAAGATTGTTATTAATAATAGCTGGTTTATAGGAAGAAGAAACAGTTTGGCCTTTTAAGGCTGCATCAGTACTAATAACTTTACATTCTATTGAAATGGGTAATTCAACAGATAGAGGATTGTCTTCAAAAAAATTAATTGTTACTTCTAAATTGTCTTTTAGAAGTTTTGTTTTTTCTCCAATTTTTTTTTTATTAATTGCTATTTGTTCAAAAGTTGTCTGGTCCATAAAATGATAATCATTATTGTTCTCAAAAAGAAAATTAAATTTTTTTTCTTCCAAAATTACTCTTTCCACGTTGTCACTAGATCTAAATCTTTCATTGCGTTTAGTATCTTTGTTTACACTTTTTAACTCTACTTGATTGAAGGCACCACCTTTGCCAGGCTTTACATGTTGAGTTTTTACAACTTCCCATTGGTCGTTGTCATGGTCTAAAATCATTCCAGCTTTTATTTTATTTGCTAATATTTTCATTTTTTATTTAAATTTTTTTATTGCAGAAACAGGATCTAATTTTTTATTATTCCAAATATAGTTTGAACAAGCTATAAAATCTGCCCCATTCGATAAAATTTTCTTATAGTTGGAATCATTAATTCCACCAATTGCAACGGTGGGTATATTAATTTTTTTTTTAGCCCAATGCAATGTTGCTAAGTTGGCTTTAAAAGGTGATTTTTTTGTTGAAGATTTAAAAAACGATCCAAAAGCAATATAATTTGCTTTTACTTTTTTTGCTTTCAAGGCCAAATTTTTGGAATTGTGACATGTTATTCCAATAATTTTATTTTTTCCTAAAATTTTTCTACTTTTTTCATAACTCATATCCTTTTGACCAATATGACACCCATCCGCGCCAATTTTTTTTGCAATCAAAGGTTTATCATTAATTAAAAATTTAACTTTATTTTTTCTAGCTATTTTTTTTATTTTTTTGGATATTCTTATAAGATTTTTGGTGGTTATTTTTTTAAGTCTTAATTGAAAAAACTTAACCTTATTGGACTTAAGTACCAGATCAAGTTCTCTATAAAATTTATTTCCCTTTATATTTGTAGGTGATATTAAATAGATAAATTTTTTCAATTTTAACTAAGCTGATACCTGATTTTCTAGCTTGATATTCCATTTAGCCGTAGTAGAAAGGCCATTCATTTTAGATCTATGATCAAAAATTTTTTGTGTATTACTAGTATCTTTAATATTTTTTGCCCAATTTTTCAAAGCACTTTGTTGTAAAGCCCTTCCATAGGAAAAAGACATCAAAAAATTTGTGTCATTAATTTTGTTTATTTCATTTAAATTTTGAGTGGCCTCAACTTCGGTTTGTCCTCCTGATAAAAAAGCTATTCCAGGAACTTCACTAGGTACATTTTCCTTTAAGCATTTAATTGTCATTTTTGCTATTTCTACAGAATTACTTTTATTTTTTGATTTATCTCCGGGCAATATCATATTAGGCTTTAATATGGTTCCTTTAAGATTTACCTTGTGCAAGGCTAACTTTTTATAGCATTCCTTTAAAACTTTAGATGTTATCTCATAGCATTTATTGATATCGTGATCTCCATCCATTAATACTTCTGGCTCAACTATGGGAACCATTTTTGCTTCTTGCGCTAACGCAGCATATCTCGCTAGGGCGTGTGCATTAGATTTAATAGATAGTTCAGAAGGAAATTTATCAGAAATATTGTACACTGCTCTCCACTTTGTGAATCTCGCTCCTAATTTATAATATTCTGTCAATCTTTCTCTTAATCCGTCCAGTCCTTCAGTAATTTTTTCTTCAGGTGAACCAGCTAATTTTTTTGCACCAGTATCAACTTTGATACCTGGAACTGATCCAAAGCTTTTAATTAGTTCAGGAATAGTTTTTTCAGAAGAAGTTTTTTGTTTTATTGTTTCATCATAAAGGATAACACCACCAATATAATTTTTCATTCCTTTTGAAGAAAACAAAGTTTCTCTAAATTTAAGTCTATTTTCAGCCGTTGATTCAACATTTACGTTGGACAATCTTTTTGTCATAGTTCCAGTACTTTCATCAGCTGCAAGTATACCTCTGCCTTTTGCTATAATTTGTTTTGCGATTTTCTCTATTTCACTCATGAATAAATTAGTTAATTTCTAAAGCTTTTATACCAGGTAACATTTTTCCTTCAAGAAGTTCTAAAAAAGCTCCACCCGCAGTTGATAGGTAAGTAAATCCATTAGAACATTTAAATTTATTTATTGCAGCTACAGTGTCGCCACCTCCGGCAATAGAAACGAGAAATTTAGTTTTAGTATTTTCTGATATTTTGTTTGCAATTTTTTTACTTCCTACAGAAAACTCATCAACTTCAAAATAACCAGCTGGCCCGTTCCATAAAACTGTTTTTGATTCATCTATTATTTTAAAAATATTTTGTATAGTTTTTTCACCAATATCTAAAATTAAATCATCATCATTGATTTGATCTAAGCTTTTTAAATTACCTTTTGAATTATGATTTTTTGATACCATCACATCTTCAGGCAATATAAGATCGCAGTTATTTTTTTTAGATTCTTTAATTATATTTTCTATAAAGTTTGCTTGATTTTTTTCAAATATAGATTTCCCAATATTGTAACCCTTATGTTTTATAAAAGTATTTGCCATGGCACCAACAATGACGATACTTTGCATTTTTTTTATAAGATTAATTAAAACACCTGATTTAGTAGAAATTTTTGAACCCCCTATAATGCAAGTTATGGGTTTTGTTGCGTTGTTCGTTAACATTTTTATAATATTTACTTCTTTCAATAGCTGTTTGCCCGCAAAGGAATTAATGTGTTTTGTTATTTCACAAACAGAAGCATGAGCTCTATGAGAGCATGGAAACGCTTCGTTTATATATATATCGCCAATTTTTGAAAGCTCTTTAGCAAAAGACACTGAGTTTAATTCTTCTTCTTTATAAAAACGTATGTTTTCCAGGAGTAAGATTTTTCCATTAGGAATTTTTTTTGAATTTTGAATTGCTAATGAACCAATACTTTCATTTAAAAACACTACATTTTGATTAAGATAATTAGATAATTTTTTTGCAATTGGTTTTAGAGTTAATTCAGGAACTATTTTTCCTTTGGGTCTTCCGAGATGTGCAATAATTATTATTTTTGCTTTTTTATTTATTAGAAATTTTATTGTTGGCAGAATTTTTTCAATTCGAGAATTCTCCGTTATAGCTCCATCATTTATTGGAACATTAAAATCAACTCTTAATAAAACCCTCTTTCCCTCTATATTTAGATTTTCGTCTAATTGATTTATTTTAACCATAATGCATTAAATCTTGCCGAAATAATTCGCCAAATCACACATTCTAGATGCAAAACCCCATTCGTTATCATACCAAGCAGAAACTTTTGCCATTTTGTTTTCTATCACTTTTGTTAACGCAAGGTCTACTATAGCAGAGTGAGAGTTATGGTTAAAATCAGAAGAAACGAATGGTTCATTATTTATCTCTAAGATATTTTTTAGTTTTGATTTTGAAGCTTTTATAAATGAATTATTTATTCCCTCAGCAGTTAAATTTTTTGATGAAGAAAAAACAAATTCTATCAAAGATACATTTGGAGTTGGTACTCTGATTGAAATTCCTTCAATTTTACCTTTGAGAGCGGGGATTACATCGCCAAGAGATTTTGTAGCTCCTGTTGTTGTTGGTATAATTGAATTAGATGCACTTCTTGCTCTTCTTAAATCTTTGTGAGAATTATCTAATAATCTTTGATCAGTTGTGTAAGAGTGTATTGTTGTCATAAAACCTCTTTCAATTCCAAAGTCTTCATTCAGTACCTGCGCTACTGGAGCGAGACAATTTGTGGTACAGGATGCAGCAGAAATTACTTGATCACTAGACTTTAAATTTTTTTCATTAACTCCAAAAATAATATTTTTTGCACCTTTACATGGAGCCGAAACAATAACTTTATTTGCACCAGAATTAATATGTTGTGAGGATTTTTCTTTTGTGTTGAATTTTCCTGTACATTCTAAAACAACATTAACTTTATACTTTTTCCAATCTATTTTTGAGATTTCATTTTCCTGGATCATGTTTATTTTTTTTCCATCAATATTAATTGCTTTTTCTGAGTGATTAATTTTTGATTTTAATTTTCCGTGTATAGTATCGTTAGCTAGCAAGAAACTACTTATTTCAGCGTTGCCTTTATTGTTAATAGCTACTACTTCTAAATCTTTTCTATTTTGTTCAATGATAGACCTTAGAGCCATTCTTCCAATTCTGCCAAATCCATTAATTCCAACTTTTAAAGTCATAATTATTTACCTAATATTTTCCTTGTTAATTTTACAATATTGTCACTAGTTAAATTAAAATGTTCATAAATTTTTTTATACGGAGCACTTTTTCCAAAAGATTTCATTCCCAAAGAAATTCCATTCGGGCCTACATATTTTTCCCAACCAATAATACTACCAGCCTCAATTGAAATTTTTATTGATTCTTTATCTATAATTTTTTCCCTGTATTCTTTTGACTGTTTATCGAACAATTCTTGGCATGGCATTGAAACTACTTTTGAATTGATATTTACGTTTTCGAGTTTTTTTTTAGCATCTATTGCTATTTGAACTTCTGAACCAGATGCAATGAGAGTTACCTCGGGAACAGTCTTAGTTTCTATTATTTCATAAGCTCCAAGTCTGCTCATATTTTTTTTTGAAAATGTTTCTGTAACAAATGGAAGTTTTTGTCTTGATAATGCTATCACGCTCGGATTAGCACTACTTTTTAAGGCTATTTCCCAACATTCAAGTGTCTCGATTGTGTCAGCAGGTCTAAACACATTCAAGTTTGGTATTGCTCTTAGGTGAACTAAATGTTCGATTGGTTGGTGAGTGGGCCCATCTTCACCTAAACCAATAGAATCATGTGAAAATATATAAATTACTTTTAAACCCATAAAAGCCGACAATCTTAGCGAAGGCTTGCAATAGTCCAAAAAAATTAAAAAAGTTCCACCGTAAGGTATTATGCCTCCATGAAGAGCCATGCCATTCATAATTCCAGCCATAGCATGTTCCCGCACACCATAATGAATATAATTTCCTTTGAAATTTGAAGGTTTAATAATCGTAGAGTGTTTAGTTTTAGTATTAGTTGAACCACTTAAATCAGCAGATCCGCCAATCAATTCTGGTAAATTGTTGGTTACAGCTTCCAGAACTGAAGCAGAAGAATTTCTAGAAGCCATAGTTGGTTTTGAATCAAAAAATTTTCTTTTTTCTTCCTCTATAATTTTGTCAAGATTTTTTGGTAATTTTTCATTAATTACTCTGGAAAACTCATCTTTTACTTTCTTTCCTTTTTTATTGAAAATACTGTTCCATTTTTTTTCTTGTAAATTTCCTCTTTTTCCAATTTCCCTCCATTCGTTTAATATCTCTTTTGGAATTTCAAATGGTACATATTTCCATTTCAATTTTTTTCTAACCAACTCCACCTCTTTATTTCCAAGAGCTGCTCCATGAGAAGATTCCTTTCCTGATTTATTTGGAGAACCATATCCAATTATTGTTTTACAAGAAATTAAATTTGGTTTTTTTGATTTTAAAACTTTTTTAATAGCTCTTGAGATTTGTTTTTCATTGTGGCCGTTCACTTCTTGAAAAGACCAGCCATAACTTTCAAATCTTTTTTTGTAATTATCAGATATTGCCAATTTCGTTGAACCGTCAATAGATATTTTATTGTTATCAAAAAAAACCACAAGATTTTTTAGTTTTAAATGTCCAGCTAAACTCATAGCTTCGTGGCTTATTCCTTCCATTAGATCTCCATCACTAGTCACTACGTAGGTCTTGTGATTAATTAAACTTGAACCAAATTTTTTTTTCAATATTTCTTCTGCAATAGCCATACCAACGGCATTGGATAGACCTTGTCCCAAAGGGCCTGTTGTAGTTTCTATTCCGGAATTTTTTTTATATTCAGGGTGACCAGCACAGATCGAATTTAACTGTCTAAAATTTTTAATGTCCTTTAATGAAATACTTTTGTATCCGGTTAAATACAGTAAAGAATATAAAAGCATCGATCCGTGCCCAGCTGATAGCACAAAACGATCTCGATTAATCCATCCAGGATTTTTTGGATTAAACCTTAAGTAGTATTTAAATAATATTGTTGCAACATCTGCCATTCCCATTGGCAGACCCGGATGGCCGGAATTAGCTTTTTCTACCGCATCTACAGATAAGAATCTTATTGCGTTGGATAATTCTCTTAAGAGGTTGTTCACTTTAAAACCTATATAGACTTGGTTAATTCAAATCAATAATATGATGAAATTTATAAATGAAAAATTTGGAAGAAAAAGAAAAAAAATTACAGTCTGTACTGTCAAAACTCAAGACTTTAAAATTAAATTTTGATGATTTAAGTGCAAATATTTCAAATATAGAGAATCAAAAAAATCAATTAAAGATTGAAAAAGAAGAATTACAACAAAAATATATCAATTTAAATAATGAGCATCAAAATTTAAAACATAAATTAGAAAAAGTTAATCTAGAAGCTATGAAAAAATTTGAAAATCAAAATAAGTTTACCCAAAAGGTTGATGAGTTGAATCAAGAAACAGATAGTTTAATAGAAGAAATAGACAAATGGCAAACGTAAATATTAAATTTAATGGAAAAGACTACCTCCTATCTTGTGATGATGGTCAAGAGGAAAATTTAAAAGAATTAGCTGGCCATTTAAGCAAAAAATTTGATGAATTAAAATCAAATTTAGGAAACATAGGTGAAAATAAACTTTTATTAATTTCATCAATTAAAGTTATTGATGAATATTATGATCTAGTAAAAAAAATTGAATATAAAAAAAATGAATTCAACAATTTGTCAGAAAAATTTAAAGAACTCAAATCGTTGGTGATAGACTATAAAAAAGATAAAGATAATGAAATAAATAAACTAAAAGAAGACCTGAGCAAATTTAAAATTATGGCTGATGAAAATAAAGATGTTTATGAAAAGATGCTTGATACGACTACAGAATCTATCGAAAAATTTATTCAAAGTTCTTTAAAAAATAAAAGACTGCAATAAATGCAGGTTGATAAATCACTTTTAAGGTTAAAGTTTATTAAAAAAAGAAGAAAATTGTACTCAAAAAAAATTTTTTTTTCATTCAATAAAATCTTTTTTTTAATTAAAAAAAATTTTTCCAAAAAAAAACTTTCAATTGCTGGCTATTATCCCTCTAATTTTGAAGTTAATATTTTAGATTTT
>Ga0208879_1003497_pt1 | contig 12868 bp, 8 predicted proteins | sample Knorr_S15_td_Bot_FD_185605 | JGI IMG/M metagenome (GOLD analysis project Ga0208879, IMG submission 185605) | Marine microbial communities from Southern Atlantic Ocean transect - Knorr_S15_td_Bottom_ad_5009_LV_A (SPAdes) (version 2) | ecosystem: Environmental > Aquatic > Marine > Oceanic | place...
ATTTTGGCCGACATCGGTTTCGACTGGCTGTTCCTCGATGCCGAACACGGCTCCCTCGAGTACAGCGACATTCAGGGCATCCTCCAAGCCGTTGGCGACCGGGTTGCGTGCGTTGTGCGATTGCCCGCCGCGGCGGAGGTGCCGATCAAAAAAGTACTCGACCTGGGTGCGGCAGGAATCATCGCCCCGCAGGTCAACACCGTGGAGCAGGCTCAAGACGTGGTGCGTTTTGCACGCTACTCGCCGCAGGGGACCCGCGGCGTGGGCCTCGGCCGGGCGCACGGCTACGGGATGCGCTTTGCGGAATACCTGGAAACAGCCAATGAACAAGTGGCCGTCCTCGTCCAGGCGGAACACATCGAAGCGGTTGAAAACATCGAGTCGATTGTCCGCGTGGAGGGGATCGATGGCATCATGCTTGGGCCGTATGACCTTTCCGCCAGCCTCGGCAAAATGGGGCAGCTCGACGACCCGGCTGTCGTCGGTGCCATCGAACGGGTTTTCCAGGCCTGCCAGTCCACGGGCACACCCATCGGTTGTTTTGGAGTCAGCGCCGAGGCGGTGCGGCCCTACCTGCAAAAGGGTTACAATTTGATCCTGGCCGGCGTTGATACCCTGCACTTGGGGAACGCCGCCCAGGATTTGCTGAATGAATTGAAACCGTCACCAAACAACTGACCAATGAGCAAACATCTTTTCATAAACGTAACCGTGCTCGACTGCAGCGGGGATGAACCCTTCAGGGGGGAAGTGCTGGTGGAGGGCAACGAGATCGTTGCGGTTGCCCGCGAAGGCGAATCGCTGCATCGCGACGGCGCAGAGATCATCGACGGTGGCGACGGGACCACCCTGATGCCGGGCCTGGTCGAGTCGCACGCGCACCTGAGCATCGACAACACCGACGACCTGGCTGCGCTGGGGCGAATCCCCCCCGAGGAGCATACCCTGCTCACCATGCACAACGCCCGGCTCTATCTCGACCACGGCATCACAAGCTGCATCAGCGCCGCGTCGGCCAAGCCGCGGCTCGATGTCGTGATCCGCAACGCCATCGAGAAGGGCGAAATTCCCGGCCCGCGCCTCCTGGCCGCAACCCCTTGGCTGACCGTCACCAGCGGGCTCGGCGACATGCGCACCCTTCACATGCCCAAGGTGGATTCCATGGCCCTCATGGCCGACGGCCCGGAGGAGTACCGCCGGCTCACCCGGGAACTAATCCGCGAAGGCGTGGACATCATCAAGCTGGTGATCTCCGGCGATTCCTTCGTGCCGCACGCCGGCTCCCAGACCACCATCATGAGCGAGGAGGAGGTCGCCGCCGCCGCCGAGGTTGCCCATGCCCACGGCAAGCGGCTCAGTGCCCACGCCCGCAGCGCCGAGTCGATCAAGCGCTGCGTCCGCAACGGTATCAAGGTGGTGTACCACGCCAACTACGCCGACGAGGAAGCCCTCGACATGCTGGAGGCAAACAAGGACTGGATCTTCGTCAGTCCCAACCTCGGCTTCACTGCCATTGCCGCCTACGAGGGATCGGACTGGTTCACCGAGGAACAGGTCAAGGCCATGGGCTTTCGGGAGGAACTCGAAAGCGCAGTCAAAGGCATCAAGGAACTAATGAAACGCGGCGTGAGGATTTTGGGCGGGGGCGATTACGGTTTCATGATCACTCCGCACGGTCAAAACGCCCGCGACCTGGATCACTTCATCCGGCACTGCGGCATGACGAACATGGAATCGATCCTCACCATGACAAAGAACGGAGGCGAAGCCATGGACATGCCCGGCCGCCTTGGCCAAGTGAAGCAAGGCTTCCTCGCCGATCTGTTGCTGGTCAAGGGCGATCCCCTGACCGACCCCATGGTGCTGCTCGATCGTGAAAACCTCAGTGTCATCATGAAGGATGGAGTCATGCACAAACTATCGATTTAAAGAGGCTCCTCCCATCTAACCACCCCGATACCGAACTCTTGTTTATCACAAAGGTATTTTGTCATTTTTGTAACTTATTGGCATTCAAATTGTAATATCGCTTCGTGTCAGCCAATTGATTCACATCAACGTGCTACAACGAAAAAATGAAAAAAATTCTCTCCCTATTTTCTTTGCTGTTTTTACTTGGTGTTGCCAATGAGGCCTTCTGTCGGTCCCTAAGCGGTGATGCAGCCAATGTCGAGCGGCCCGGGCCGTCGAATCGGCGTTCGCCGTTTGTCATCTCCGAGATCATGTATCATCCAGCACCACAGGAGAGTGGAGCCAACTTGGAGTTTATCGAGATTTTCAACTCGCAACCGTGGTGGGAGGAGGTCGGCGGCTTCCACATCGACGGCGACATTAACTACGGCCTGCCACCCGGAACACGTATCGAGAAACTGAACTACCTCGTCATTGCCTCCGACCCCGAGGCGGTCAAAAAAGCGTATGGTTTGGAGAACGTGCTCGGACCGTACACGGGGCGACTCTCCAACAGCGGCGGCCGGTTGCGGCTGCGAAACAATCTCGACGCAGTGCTATTCGAGGTCAACTACGACACGCGTGCCCCATGGCCAAGCAGTGCGGACGGTGCCGGCCACTCGCTGACGCTTGGCCGCCCGTCGTATGGCGAACAGGACGTGCGAGCCTGGGTACAGAGCAACACCGTCGGCGGTTCTCCAGGCGGGGCGGATACGACCGGCAACGAACCGCTTCGCTTGGTTTGCATCAATGAAATCAAAACCAACGCCGACGGCGACAATCTGGCGTTCGTCGAGTTGTTCAACCACTCGGCAACAGATGCAGATTTATCCGGTGCGGTACTGACAGACTCGATTGGAGATAAAAAATTCACCTTTAACGAGGGAACAATAATCGACGCCGGGAAACAACTGGCGGTGTCTTCGGAGCAGCTTGGTTTTCCGCTGGTCGATGGAAAGGGTGCAGTATGGTTTTTAAATGCCACAGATACCCGAGTGCTCGATGCCATTCATTACAAAGCGCAACCGAATGGCTCCTCTCTGGGCCGCTCGCGCGACGGCGATGCTCAGTGGGATCACTTCGCCAAGCCAACGCTTGGCCAGGCGAACCAGTCGCCGTTTCAACATGATATCGTCATCAACGAGATCATGTACAACCCGATATCGCTCGACTCAGGTGACGAATACATCGAACTGCACAATCGCGGCAACAAAGCGGTTGACTTGAGCAACTGGCAATTCAAAGACGGCATTGATTATCGGTTTCTGGACGGCACACGCTTGGCTGCCGGGGGTTACTTGGTGGTGGCCAAAAACCGTGCTCAACTCTTGACCAAGCAGAAGGACCTCGACCCCAGTTTGGTTTACGGCGACTACGGCGGGACGTTGTCGAATCGTGGCGAGCGGCTTTTGCTCACCATGCCGAAAGAGGTGCCTGTCGATGGCAAGCCCGGCGCGTTGCAGTCAGTTCGCGTGCCGGTGGACGAGGTGACTTACGGCGACGGCGGCAACTGGAGCAAGTGGTCGGACGCCAACGGAAGCAGCCTTGAGTTGCGCGATCCGCACTCGGACAATAGACAGGCGAGCAACTGGGCCGGCAGCGACGAAAGCGGGAAATCCGACTGGGTGACAATCTCCGGCGAGGGTTCACCGGACAAAACCCGAAGCCACCTTTTTTCACCAAATTATCTGCAAATGTTTATGCTAGATGAGGGCGAGTGCCTAGTGGACGACGTTCAAGTCTTCGATGCCAGAACCAATGCCAAGCGGGTGCAGAATCCCGGTTTTGAAAAAAAATCCACCTTGGAGTTCGTCGGCACGCACGATCAATCCGAAATCATCGCCGGCAAAGGCCCGGACGGAAGCAAGGCGTTGCATGTGAAAGCATCCAGCCGTGGCGACACGGAAGGCAATGGCATCTGGCTATCATTGTCAGGTCGAAATCCAACAAAGATGCGTATCGAGGCCAAGGCGCGATGGTTGCGCGGTCACCCTGAGTTGCTAATGCGCACCCGCAACGGAGGCTACGAGGCATTTGGCAGTCTGCCGGTTCCGACCAACCTGGGCACGCCAACCCGACCGAACTCAATCCAAGTGGAGAATGTTGGCCCCGTCATCACCGGGGTGATTCATTCGCCGGTTTATCCGAAAAAAAATCAACCGGCAACTGTCAGTGCGCGAATCACCGATCCGGATGGCTTGGCCAAAGTAACGCTGCACTACCGCATAGATCCGGGCAAAACGACGACTGAAGTTGAGATGGTAGACAACGGAACAGCGCAAGACCAAGTTGCCAACGATGGTATCTTCACCGGCCAGCTACCTGCACAAACCATGGCCAAACTGGTTTGTTTTCGGATCGAAGCGGAGGACGCACTTGAGGAAGCAAAGACTAGCTCCTATCCAAGCACTGCTCCGGCGAGAGAGTGCCTAATCCGCATGGGAACCAGCCCAGCCAAGATCAACGAACTGGGCCAATACCATTTTTTGATCAACCGAGACGCCTCATTGCAGTGGAGCAAAAATCACAAACGAAGCAATGCTCCCCTACCGGTGACGATGGTCTATAACGGTGAACGTGTGATTTACGACGCCGGAATGTATTACGGTGCCGGTTCTTACCATAGCCGCGTGTACTCCGGGCCGACCGGCGCATTGTCCGATTACAACGCCACGTTCCCAAGCGACGACCGCTTCATGGGCGCCAAGAAAATTGTGTTGAGCATGCCGGGTGCCCCTTCTGATCGCGTTCCTGAACCAACAGCGCAAATCGAACAAGCAGCCTTCTGGTTGATGTACAAGGCGGGTGTCACGACCATCCACAGGAGATACGTCAACCTCTATGTCAATGGACGCAAACGCGCAAAGGTTTACGAGGATACCCAACGTCCCAACCGCGATCTGGTTCGGCAATGGTATCCCGCCGCCGGTGGCGAGCTATATAAAATCCAGATGTGGAAGGAACTCACCAACCCCAAAAGAAGCCAAAACTACCAGTACGAATCCCATCCTGCATTTCTCGGCGGCAATCAGGATAAAAACGGAATTCAGCCGTGGTATTATCGCTTGAGCTGGTCTCCTCGGGCTTATGACGGTTCCGCCAACCAAATGGCCAACCTGTTCGAACTGGTCCAGCGGATCAACGACACGAAAAATCCAGAGTACATTCAGCGCCTCGAAAAGGTCGCCAACATGGAACAGTGGATGCGTGTATTCGCGGTGGAAAACATTATCTGCAACTGGGACAGTTACGGTGCGGCCAACGGCCAAAACATGTCCACTTTCAAACCGGCCGAGGGCCGTTTTGAAATGATCCCATGGGATATTGACCTTGGCCTGGGCAAGGGATCATTCGGCAGTAACAATCAATTGTTCAGTACCAGAAACCCATATTTCTGGAGCCTGACAGGCGATCCAATTATCAAGAAAATTTACCGAGTCAACCGCTTCAAGCGCCACTACCTAAGGGCGGTGCTCGAACTGCTCGATGGCCCTATGAACGGTGATGCATTCAGGGAATACGTCGATAAAAAATACGATGCCCTAAAGGCTAACAAGCAAACCGTCAACCGGCCTACATCGCTAACCTCCTTCATCAAGGGCCGATCCTCCTACCTTCAAAGAACAATCAACCAGCTGGATGATGAGTTTTCTGTCACTCAGTTGAGTGACATTCAAACGGACGAACTCACGGTTACCCTCTCCGGATCGGCACCGCTACGGATGCGCTCACTCCAAGTCAACGGCGTGCCGCAGCAACTCGAATGGAAACAGCTCACCAAATGGCAACTGGTATTGCCAGTCGAAGCCACTCAAAAATCGTACACCCTCACCGCCATCGCAGGCGACGGTCAACCGATCGAAGACGCCTCACAATCCATCGAAGTGAGCTACACGGGCGATGCCTCCTTCCCTCACGAAAGCCTTCAAATAAACGAATGGATGGCATCCAATGACACCACGCTCAAGGACACTGCCGACGGCGACTTCGACGACTGGATCGAGTTGCATAACCGCAGCGAACTACCGGTCGACCTCTCCAACTGGTGGCTGACCGATGACAAAACGTCCCCTCGCAAATGGCAATTCCCCGAGGGAACAACCATCCCGGCCAAAGGCTACCTGCTGATTTGGGCTGATGACGAACCCCTGCAAACCGGCGACGAATTCCACGTGCCGTTCAAGCTCACGGCCAAGGGCGAATCGATTTTGTTATTCGATCCCGAGGGCCGCTTGGCCGACGAGGTCACCTTCGGCGAACAAAAATCGGACGAGGCCATGGGGCGATCTAACGACAAGGGTGTCCCAACCTCCCTGGCCAAACCCACTCCCGGCGCCAAAAATGAAAGCGGAATCATAAGCCCGACCAAGCCGATTAAGTTGGCGTTCGTTTCAGAAAAGCCCTTCACCTTTACATTCCACGGTGAGGACGGTGTAAATTATATCATCGAACAATCGGCCGATCTTCGTAGCTGGCGCGAGGTCCAAACCGCAAACGGCAAAGGCGATCTCATGCGCCACACCGTCCCGCTTGGCCAGGGGGAAACAGCAACCTTCTTCCGAGTGCGCGTGCCCAATTAGCCCTCGGCCAGGCGGTGGCTGAACTTGGACTGGATTACTCCGACTTGAGGTGGCCTTTCCAGCCGGGGCCGCGGACGACGCGGCCGGGCCTGGCGCCGGTGTGCTCGCCGGCCTTCAACACCTGCACGCCGTTCACGAAGACGTGTGCCACGCCGGTGGAAAACTGGTGTGGCTCCTTGAAGGTCGCATGGTCAGTGACGGTCTCTGGATCGAACACCACCACGTCGGCGAAGTAACCCTCCTTCAGGCTGCCCCTGTTCCTGATTTTCAGGTTGGCTGCCGGGAAGGAGGTCAGCCGCCGGATCGCCTCCCGCAGCGGGATGATTTTTTCGTCGCGCGAAAATTTCCCCAGAACGCGGGCGAAGCTGCCGTACGCGCGCGGATGGGTCATGTCGGTGGCGTTGGCCGGGTCGAGCGAGGCGGAGTCGGAGCAGAAGGACACCCACGGAAGCGCGATTTTTTTGCGGATGTTGTCCATCGACATGCTGAAGTAAACGCACTGGATGCGGCTGTTGTCCTCGAGCACGAGGTCGATGATGGCGTCCTCCGGCGACTGGCCCCGGATGCGCGCCGCCTCGGCGACGGTTTTGCCCATGAATTTTTTACCCAGCTCCTCATTCTCGAACCCGACCATCATGATGCCTTCCGGCGGCTGGTTGGCGAGCTGCTCGCGCAGGTCGCCGAGCAGCCGCTTGCGCGCCTCAGGTTCGCGCATGCGGTTCATCCACGCATCGTGCCCGCCCTCCTGCACCCACGTCGGGATCACGCCGGTCAGGCCGGTGGAACTGGCGTTGTACGTATACATGTCGGCGGTGATCTGGAGGCCATCCTTCTGCGCCTGCTCGACGCGCCGGATCAACTCGTCGAGCTTGTGCCAATTCCCCCGGCGCGACGCCTTAAGGTGATAAATCTCCGACCGGATGCCGGCCTCGCGCGCGATGGTGAACAGCTCGTCGAGCGCCTCGAGCAGTTGCGACCCCTCGCTGCGCATGTGGGAGATGTACAGCCCGTCGTACTCCGCAACCGCCTTGGCCAAGCTTACCAGTTCCTCTGTCGAGGCGTAGTCAGCCGGGGCATAAATCAGCGCCGTGCTGATCCCCACCGCACCCTCCTCCATCGCGGCCCGGGCGAGCGCCTGCATCCGCTCCAGTTCGGCCTCGGTGGCCGGCCGGTTTTCGTAACCGACCTCGTGCACACGCAGCGTGGTCGCCCCGACAAACGACGCAAGGTTCGGCGACACGCCAAGGCCCACGAGATGCTCGAGCCCTTGGCCAAGCGTGATCCACGGCACGTCCGTTTCATCCTTGCGCCGGCGCATGGTGGCATTGAGCGGGCCAAGCGACGAGCCCTCCCCGAGCACCTCGAGCGTGACGCCCTGCCGAATGTCGCTCTGCGACTTGCCGTCGCGCCGCAACGCATTGGCCGTCCAGCTAAGCATGTTGATGAAGCCCGGCGAAACTGCCTTGCCAGTGGCGTCGATCACCGTCCCGGCGCGCAACTCCGCCGGTGGGCCGAGGTAGGAAATCCGGTCGTCGCGAATGGCCACCGTCCCGACAAACGGCGCGCCGCCGCTGCCGTCGTAAATGGTGCCGTTTTGAATCACCACGTCATGGGCGGCCCCGCCCGCGCCCGGCCCGCGCACAGGACTCGCACAGGACGAAACCAGCAAACACAGGCCAAGCGGAAGCAGGAGGTCAGCGAAAAGTTTCTTAAAGGACATCGGCAGGAAATTGAGCCGCACTCCCGTGGAAATGCAAGCTCGCTTGGCCAAGTAGTGTGGCCAGTGCGATCAGTGACGGCGTCGACAGCGATGACCGTCACTGGCGTGCTGGTTACGCGCAGGCGGTGACAGACGTGATGGGGACGTTGAACCGGTACCGTAAGATTTAGTTACCAGCGGCTTCCAGTTCCTTCTTGGTCTTGCCGCCGTGTTTGCGGAGGAGGTCACTCGACCACTTTGACGCGGTAGAAGATTTTCGGGGGATCGTGGTCCCTCTCTTCATCAAACCGAACCGAGGCGCCTGTCCCGGTGTAGGTCTTGATCACTTCCCAGTTCAGCAGATCAAATGAATCCTGAACCTCGTAGTCCTTTCCCTCCTTCGAATCAAAGCTGAATGCAAAGCGTCCATGCTGCACCAAGCGAGGTATCAGTGCCAATTCTTCACCCGTTCTGCCACCATGTTGGCGGAGGAGGTCGGCGGCTTCGTTTTTTTTGCGCCAGATGGCCAAATCCAGTGGTGTCTTTCCTTGGTTTCGACCAGACACAATTATTGCATTCATATTTGCACCATTGGCGATGAGAAGTTCGGCGACTTCCGTGTGACCATAGACAGCTGCATTGTGCAAAGGAGTCGTCCCATCCGCAGTCTTCGCATTCACATCCGCGCCAGCAGCCAAGTGTTGTTTGACTGCTTCGATGTCCCCTTTTTTGGCAGCATCAAGCAGTGCATTCAATTCTTCACCCGTCTTGCCGCCGTGTTCGCGAAGGAGATCGGCGGTTTCGGTGCGGTTTTTATTGATGGCAAAATCTAGCGGTGTTTCGCCAACCCTATCCTTCGCATTCACATCCGCACCATTGGCGATTAGAAGTTCGACAACTTCCTTGAGACCTTTACTAGCCGCAGCATGCAAAGGAGTCATTCCAGACCTCAATTCTTGAGCCGTCATGCCGCCGTGTTTGCGGAGGAGGTCGGCGGTTTCAGTTTTGCCTTGTTGGATGGCCCAATCTAACGCTGTGATGAACGGCGTCCCCGCGATCTCATTATTTATCACATTCAAATCCGCACCATTATCGATAAGTATTTCGGCGACTTCCTTATAACCATTCCAAGCTGCAAAATGCAAAGGAGTCGATCCATCCAATGCCAACGCATTCACATCCGCACCTTCGGCAATGAGGAGTTCGGCGACTTCCTTGGTTATGGCATGGTGCAAAGGAGCCCCAGCGGCCACATGATTGTTATTTTTCTTATTTACATCCACGCCTTTGTTCAATTCCGCTTGGACACCAGCAAGGTTCCCACTCCATGCAGCATCGTGAATCGGGTCAGCGAAGGCGGTTGTGGCCAACAGCGAGGCAATCGTGAGTGTTAGTATTGTGTGTTTCATGTCCTGAAGCGGGTTAAACGGTAGAGGACGCATTACAACAATGCAACACCAATTAGCCGTCTTGGCCGGAACCGTGTCTATTGCAGGCACGGCTTTTTTTGGGCCGGGGAATAATCCTAACTTGCAGGAATAGCATGGCAGAAGACGTAGCAGAGGTAACGGAAAGCCTCCCTAAAGAAGCCGGACTAGTGGGACTAGACGGTCCTTTGGATCGACTGGACTTGACCAAGATGTTGGCCGAGTCGTTTGAGCCAGAGGAACAGGATAGGTCCGAGGAGACATCGCCGAGTGGCGATGCGGTGGAGGAAGCAGAGCCGGTTGAGGAATCGACCGAGGAGGCAGTCCGTGCATTTCGTAATCAATTGCTCAGGCAAAAAACTCCTGGAATAAAACTTGAATTGATTCGTGGGATGCCGCCATTTTGTCGGTCGCCGTCATATGAAACCATTGAAACAAATATTTGAATCAAGAGAAGCCGTGTTCGCCGGCTTTCTGATCGCCACGCTGGGCGCGGGCTGCGTCACACCGGGAGGCGGTGGCACCGAGCTGTTCAACGGCAAAAACCTCGATGGCTGGGAAGTCACCGACTTTGCCGGCGGTGGCGCCATCAAGGTGAAGGACGGCGAGATCCACATGGCCATGGGCGAGCTGATCTCCGGAATCAACCTCGCCCATGAAAATATCCCGCGCACGAACTACGAACTCGAAGCCGAGGCGATGAAGCTGGATGGCAACGACTTTTTTTGTGGGCTGACTTTCCCCGTGGGCGACACGTTCGCGTCGTTCATTCCAGGCGGCTGGGGTGGCACGGTGGTCGGCCTATCGAGCATCGACGGCATGGACGCTGCGGAAAACGAGACCGCCACATTCAAGCAATTTAAGACCCACCAGTGGTATCATTTCCGGGTGCGAGTGACACCAGGCAAGATCCAGTGCTGGGTGGACGACGAGATGGTGGTGGACCTGCTGCTCGAGGATCGCGCCATCGCGCTGCGGGCCGGGCCGATCGAGTTGTCGGTGCCGATCGGCATCACTTCGTTCCAGACCGTGACGCGCATTCGCAACATCCGGCTGCAACCGATCAAGCCGTAACCGCGCGAGCCTGTGGCCAAGACCATTGTCATCACCGGCGTGACTCGCGGCATCGGCCGCGGCCTGGCCGGGGAGTTCGACCGGCTGGGCCACAAGGTCATCGGGTGCGGCCGCTCCAACGACCAGGTCGCCGAGCTGCAAACCGCGCTTGGCCAGGCGCACGACTTCGCGACAGTGGACGTCACCGACGACCGCGCTGTCGCCGACTGGGCCAGGCGCACGCTCGCCGAACACGGCGCACCCGACCTGCTCATCAACAACGCGGCGATCATCAACCGCAACGCCAACCTCGTCGACGTGTCGGCGGCGGAGTTCGACGCCGTGATCGACATCAACATCAAGGGCGTGGCCAACGTCACGCGGCACTTCGTGCCGGCAATGATCGAGCGCGACCGCGGCGTGATCGTGAACCTCAGCTCCGGCTGGGGCCGCGGCACCTCGCCCGAGGTGGCGCCCTACTGCGCGACCAAGTGGGCGATGGAGGGCCTGAGCAAGGCGATGGCCGACGAGCTGCCGAGCGGCATGGCGTGCGTGCCACTCAGCCCCGGCATGGTGAACACCGGGATGCTGCAAAGCTGTTTCGGCGCCGGAGCCGACTCCGCGCGCAAGCCGGATGCCTTCGCCAAGGTCGCCGCGCCGTTCCTGCTTGCGCTTGGCCCGAAAGACAATGGCCAGTCGCTCACCGTCCCCGGTTGAGCGCGCCTGGCCAGGCGTCAGTTGAAACTCTCGAACCGGTCGGTGTCGGCCATGATGTCGCTCAGCACCGAGAGGCCGGAGAAAACCGCCGAGTCATCGAGCGGCAGTTTGCGCTGGCGCATGCTGTACGCGCAGCCGAACAGGTTCAGCCCGTCGGCCCGCAGCTTGGCCAGGCGCGGATCGCCGATGCCCGGCACCGCATCATCAATGCAGTAGAGGTAAACCTTCTCCCCGTCACCAAGCGCCTTGGTTGCCAATTCGAGAGCCTGGTCAAAACCGGGGGCATCCGGCGCCACCGACACCATCAACCCCAACTTTTTCGGCTCGGCGCTCAAGGCGGGTTACTTCCGCCCAGCCAGACGCTTGAGGTGTCTCTCGACCGTCGGCTTGCCTTTCACGTAGCCGAGTGAGCTGAGGAACTCGTGCATGCGCGTGACAGTGGCAAGGAACATTTTGTTGTCGCGGCGACCAAAATTGAAGAAGCCGTGCGGCATGTCTTCATAACCTGCCAACTCCGCTCGCAAGCCGGTTTTGGCGGCCTGCTTCACGTACGCCTCGGCGGTCGAGTACGGCACCGTCGTGTCGCCCTTGCCGTGAAGGACCAGGGTAGGCGGCAGGCCCTTTCGAATGTTGTGATAGGGTGACATCGTTTTCGGGTCCTCCACCCCAAGTCGCGCCTTCAGTTTCTCCAGTCGGTCGCCGCCGAATGTTTTCAGCCCCTCTGCCTCGGCGGTGATGAGGACCGGATTGAACAGTACCATCGCGTTGGGGACGGAACTGACCTTGGCATCCTCGCCCGGCTCGTCGTGCTTGGGCAGCGTGCCGGTGCAGGCAGCGACGTGACCCCCGGCCGAGCCGCCGCCGGCCGCGACACGATCCGGGTCGATGCCGAGTCGGTCGGCGTTTTGGCGAATCCAGCGCACCGCCGATTTGCCGTCACGCACGCAGTGGACTGGCTTGGTGCCCTGCCGACTGGAAACACGATAGTCGGCAGTCATCGCCACCATCCCCTTCGAGGCCAGATAACGGCAGTGCTCCAGGAACTGCCTTGGTGTGCCACCCCGCCAACCGCCACCAAAAAAGAATACGATCGCCGGCCGCTTGGCACCGGCCTTGTGTCCTTTCGGCTCGTAAATATAAATCTTCAATTTCACGTCGCCGATCGTCTTGTAAACCTCGGCACGCGAACCAGGCAACTCGAAGCCGCTCTCGTATGGCCCTTTTTTCTCCTGCGCCAGCAACGCCAATGGGGCGAGCAACGCAGCCATTATTGGAATGATTTTTTTCATGGCTGGCTAAATATCAAACTTGATGATTTGCCGGGCGACTTCGCCTTGGGCAAGGGCGTCGAAACTTTCGTTGACCTGCTCGAGCTCGATGAAGCGACTGTTCAAAACATCCACCGGCAACCGGCCCTCGGCGTAGAGTCGCATGAAGCGCGG
>Ga0208879_1003499_pt1 | contig 12866 bp, 4 predicted proteins | sample Knorr_S15_td_Bot_FD_185605 | JGI IMG/M metagenome (GOLD analysis project Ga0208879, IMG submission 185605) | Marine microbial communities from Southern Atlantic Ocean transect - Knorr_S15_td_Bottom_ad_5009_LV_A (SPAdes) (version 2) | ecosystem: Environmental > Aquatic > Marine > Oceanic | place...
CGAATCCTGCCTCCCGCATTCTTCATTACTCAACAGGGAGTAGGATTCGAACCAGTTTGAACTGAACATGATTCATCATTACAACCGTTCAAACGCTAGGTGAGAACCTGCCTCCCGCATTCTTCATTACTCAATAGGGAGCCGGATTCGAACCAGTTTGAACTGAACATGATTCACCATTACAACTGTTCAAACGCTAGGTGAGAACCTGCCTCCCGCATTCTTCCTAACGATTCCATGACTGTAAAGTAAAAGATTTAATAGAGGTGGATTTGTAAACTTTGTAGAGGCAAAGTGCTAGAAAGGATAGAACCTACAAAATCTTGCATTGTTGTATCTCACACGAATTATTTAATGGAAACTGAAATGAGTGATTATCATGACAGTTGACTACAGCAGAAATTATTATTTCTCCAAACAGGATTTTGAAGCCAATAAACCGCCAGATAAACCTGTAAGTGAACAACTAAATAAAATATCTAATTCCGATGATGTTGGATTTTACGTTCCCAACGAAAAGGGGGATGACTCAACTGTTTTGAATTATTATTTCCAAGGTTCATCAGATAAATCAGTAGTGATAAGCCCTTATGAAAAAAACCAATTTATTTTTATTATAACAAACTATCATAACGAATACTACAATGACGAATACTCCAAGAAGAAATTGAAGAAATTGAGGAAGGAATTTTGCAATTGGGTTGAAGAAAAAATCAACGGCCTCTTACACAATATTTCCTCTCCTAACACTGCAATCAAGGTATTAATTAATCCCGATGTATCTGATATTACTTTGTCACTTAACTCCAATACTAGAGGGGCTTTCGTCTTTGATTATTCTGATGCGAATATTACTGGATTGGCATATTATGCTGAACTGGAATTGGCCGATTCTTTGGAATTAAAAAAATTCGTTCGTCTATTGAAAGATAAGAAATGCAAATCAATCGTTTTAGGAATTTTTTCACAGCAAATACAAAATTCATTGAGTGGTGTTTATGCAACAGAGCAACTGCATAAATTAATAACAAGTAATAGTGAAGAAATTGGCCTATTATTACTTCCGCTAGCAAGCAAACCAATAGAACATAAAATGAACTTCGAAATTATTGCGTGTATTGAATTTATTTCTGAACTACTTACTAATAACTATGGAGCTAACAATAATCTCATTTCAGCCCAAGAAATAATCGCTAACAGAATGCGAGAAGAAAGACCGAATAAGAAGGGTGTTATTCCGCAAGCATGTGCAATATTTCTCGGTTATCAACACTCCAAAATTAAAGGTGTTTCTTCAACAAACATACAAGAAATAGTGGATGGTAAGGCATTCAAAAAAACGGGATTGGATCAATTAGATGATGTGATTGAACAGGTTCGAAGTAACGGAAAGTTTGCCCATAGGGGTTGTAGCGAAATTGAGGGAGTGATATACGATTACATTAGAAAAGCAATACAAATGTGTAATTTAATTGTGCGTTCTTGCCCAGAATATAAGGAACTGTTTTTTTCTCTTGTAATCTCAATGCATAATAATTCATTTACTGATGAGAAGAGAGGTGAAATAAATAAGGATTGGATTCTTCGGCTTTGGGATTCTTACAATAAAGAAACTAACCTTGATTTAACGGACATTCTTGGCAAAGAAACTTTGAGTTATCCGGGAGGTAGCCCTGCAGCCCAGAGTGCTTGCGTTAATGGTTTTGTCAAAAGCTTAGAGGATTTGAATAAGGAGAGCAAATGTAAAGGATCTCAATTGATATTGAGAGAAATTTCAAATGATTTTGATAAGGCAAGGGAGAAATATGAAGATCTGGTTAATAGGTTAAGAAATGGAAACATTTCTAACATCGCTCCTAAAAAGGATCAAGAGATTCTAGTACTTCTCCTTCTTGACGCGAGAATCGCAAGAAAAATTGTTTCCTTGTTGGGACAAATTGGCTCTGTTCGACATGGACCGACCCATGCCACACTAGACACTAGCTTCGCTAAAGATTATCAAGAGTTATATGTTGAGGAGAAAAATAAGCGTACACTCAATGTACCTACATTGAGAGCGACAATAAATAACTTGGGCGACTTGATTGGTAATGTGATGGGCAATAAACTGCCCCGAGGTAAACTCGGTGTAACAGACAATGCCGTAAAGCATTCATTGAAATGGTGGGTGGAGTAAAATGAAGACTATAGGTGAAGCAATATCGTCTGCTCACAGCAACATCGTCGATAGTACATACACCGATATTTTGGTAAAAAGAAGAGATTTATCAGAATACGAGACCATACTTGCTAATAATGAAGGCAACGAAAAATTGGCACAAATTCTAGATTCTAAGTCTGTGGAAGAGATGCGGGAATTGAAGAATGGTGTGGATTTTTCGGAATATATGAGAGGAAAAATGTTCGACTGCCCTCCTAAAGAGCAACAGTTTGTTCTTACTGGAAGCCCGTCGGCTGGAAAAACAACAGAGCTAAATAGAATCTCTAGTATTCTTAAGAAAAATATTGGTGGCCGTAAAAATTCTATCATTCATCTATTTTCTCTTCAAAATGCCTCTGAAAATCAATCTTCACTTGATTCAGCGGCAGATTTGTGGCAATGGATTATTAGAAGCCATTCATCACGTATATGGGCTGAACAGCGATATACTCTTGCTGAATTTATTGAAGTAAATAATAGACTTAACCTCCAACCAGTTTTGTTAATAGATACTGTAGATTTGCTAATATATGGGGAAAATGATGATGATAGAGAGAAAATTGTCAAGTATTGGAACACAATAATCTCATCTATCACGAAAGAGACAAATTGGACAGTTCTTTGGAGTTGTCGGAAATATGAATACAATCAAATAACTAAGGATGATAATTTAGAATTAACAGAAATACAACTGCCCGGTTTAGACCTTGATGAAGTTGCAGGGCGGTTTAATCATGATTTGAATGATGTAGAGATGGCAACCAGTGAAAATGCTTTTTTAACGGCCTTGGGGTGTGTTTTCCCGATTGTCGCGGGCCACAAAAATAACTTGAGTGAATGGGCCCCCATTATACGAGCGAGATACAAAAAAATGCATAATTACGCGTGTAATGTCGATCTCTCGATAGATGATATACGAAATAATGCTGGCCCTATCGCTTGGATTATTGATAAGCTTAAAGACCGTGATTTATGTGAAATTGTTGGAGTTGATCCTTTGTATGAAGGACTTGTTGATAGTATATGCACTGAAATTCATTTGGAAACCAAAAAAGAAAAATCTTACTTGATAGATTTGTGGGAAGAGGAAATTGAATCTGAATTTTGGGAGGCTGCATACGCGCCTCATACAAATAATTCGCGGATTCATATTACTCATAGTTCGATAACTTTGGAAGATGATGATGATGACAAATTTTTGCAGTATCTAATAGATGCCGCCATAAATAAGGGGCTGTTGAGAACAAATTCAAGAAGCAGAACCTATGAAATGACGCATCAATTATTTGCTGAATATTGTATTTGGAAAGTATCCGTGAAATTAAAAAGGCAAAATGAAGATTGGATTGACAATTTCCCTTCTTGTAAAATACGAGGATTAAGAAATGTTGTTGATAAGGGTTCAAACAATGAAGCACTCATTAAAGAAGCAGAAAAATGGTTCCAGCCATTCTATGTTTTCAATGAAAAATTAGCACATAAATTATATGATGAAGAAATGAAAGATTATAGTCAAGCGTGGAGAGATGGTATTCAAACTGCAGTTGGCGTGCAACTAAAGACACGTTCCAAGAAATCTGTAAGTGCTAATACTAATGTCATGCATGAAAGGTACCTTAATGATGAAAAGCGTGAACTTCTTAATAATATTGACAATGCTATGCCATTACTTGTCAATGGTCCGCCAGGTGTCGGTAAATCGCATCTTTCCTATGTATGGATTGATAAAAAGGCAAGTGGCGCCGCATGGACTGAACTCCAACCCGGTGTAAAAAGAAAAATTAATGATGCTGCATGGCGACAAAAACCCAAAGCACACTTCATGACATTAAGTAGGGGATTAGTGAAACAAATTGAAAATAAAATTGACGACTATTACGATACCTCCGCCAGACCAGCAGAATTTATATGTTGGTCCATTCCAGATTATATTAATAAAATGAGGGCAATGTTGGAGATTGAAACTAGCGATGAACTAACTTTTGATATATTTAAAGAAGAATTAGATAATCACTGGACTGTAAAAGGTGGATGGAAAAAAGTTTCCGCACAAGAACTATGGGGAGAATTTCAAAATAATTACATTGATAGATTTGGCAATCGGAAGAATACTAAGGATTATCAAGACTTCACCTATAGATCCGAATTTTTTAATTTCGTAACGGATGCAGATACTCAATCTAAATTATTTGCACAATGGGCGAAGAATGTCGGTGGCAACAAAAAATCACTATCGGAACAAGCAGGTGAATGTATAGAAAAAGTAATGGCTATCATTTTTGGTGGTAGTCTTGAAGATAGAGAAGCGATTCGGTCTATGCAATCTGATATTCTAGTCTTGGATGAAATTCAAGATTTACCTTCTCCTGTAATATTCTTACTATTATTGATGCATAATGGTTCTAGCGGTTCAGTGATGATGTGTGGAGACGATGAGCAAACACTTGAACTTTCAGAATTTAAATGGGGTGACACTTTTTCCAAAATTCAGTCTGCATTCTGGGAATATAATAAACTGTACAAGGATTATCCTTTGTACAAGGCAAACAGCAGAATCTTAATGAAATGGATAGATAGTAACTTGCTCAACGAAATGGTTGAAAAAAATATGCAGCACTTGGTTGTAGTTGAACGAAGCGTCCCTCCTATTGTCGAATGTGTTTCTGAGTCATGGAATAATGGGGTAAGTAGTAAAATATCAGGGCTAAAAAGAAAACATGGAGAAATAAGAGGCACAGGTTGTATTAGAGCGGGTAAAATATCAGAGTACAGGCAAGAAAATAACAAAATCGAAGGAACAATTGATGGAGTGGAGATTCACAATAACTGGAGTTGGAATCAGTTGATTGAATTGGCGCGGGAAGTATACGATGATGGAAAGGATGTTGCTTTCTTGTTCCCAGATGAGAAACTTTGGAAGGTTTTTTCCGATAAGCTAGCTTCACAAAATATTTTTATGGATTTATGGACTCCGCGATTAATTAAAGGTCTTGAATATCCTGAAGTAATAGCAATTTGCCCATGGAATATCTCTGGAGAAGATGTTGACGATATTATAATAGGGAATTCTAAATGGAAAAATTGGGACGAAATTGAAACTTACGCTGTAAAAAATGAAAACACTAGAGAAGATAACGCCAAAAGAAAGATAGACTGTATAATAAAAATGGTAAAACAGAAGAAAAGACATGTCAATGTCATGCTTTCACGTTCTCAAGATCTCTTGAAAATTGTTAATATTTCCGATGGAATGGAATATTTAAAATCACAAATCCCAACTGTGCTTCCTGATTTGATTGGAATAGATGAATTCGCAGAACCAGCGCCTATAAAAGAGAAGGAAATACCGAGAAGGCCAAGCGAACGATCCAAGGGGCATCAGAAAGTTATTGATGCAGAAGTGATGATGGAGGCGGAGCAGATATACAATAACTCTCGTACTACTACTCATGCTCTAATTAGTAGGCTACGCAGAATCATCTTATCTGCTGATACTGCCGCAGATAGGTTACAGATTCAATTAAAGGCTAATCACTTAGCCCATTATTTGGAAAAGACTAATATCATTTTTAAAACAAGTAACATTCAATTTCCATTTGAATTGTTGAGTATTGTTCTAAGAAATATTTCAGATAATAAAGATTCAAAATTCACGGGACTTTTCGATAGCGGATGGAAACGCTACGAAGAGATTAGAAAAGAATGTTATTCGAACGAATACAAATATAATCATTTTGAGTCATATATGAAAGAATTTGCAAGAAAATGCCGAACAACAGATAATCCCGAAAAATTGAAAGTGCCGGTATTAGAATTGCAAAAATTTAACAACAAAATTAATCAATTTATTGAACGTTTTACATTGATTAGTCCGCTATGCGTTAATAAAACCAAAGAAGGAGCCCAACTTCGAGAAGAAGTGCAAAATGAAATCATCCTAAGCGTTTTTGGTAAGAAAAGACTAATTAAATTGGATGTGAATCAATGGATTGATTCTGCGAAATCGATTGATTTGAAAAACTACTTGTTTGAGATTGATTTCACCGAGAAGAATGATAATATCTTCAGATTGATAAGAGATATAATCACCGATGAGGAAAAAGAAATCAAAAACCGTTATGGTGAGGATTGGAAGAAATTTTCACAGGATAAGCAAAAGAAAATAATAGCTCAAAAACGAGCCAAGCCCGTAGCTGTTCAAAGTTACTTAGTTGATTATTATTGGGCAAGGGGAAGCCAATATCTGCTGAAAGAGAAAATTGAATATAAGGATATTGATAGATTAACTATACATATAGGTGAACAATTAATGAAAACCAAAGCGCATCCTAATAAATGTTCCAAGGAACTAGTTGACTTCTTCTGGACTTGCATTCAGCAATCTTACCCAACCACCACGAAAGACATGAATAATTATTGTTTGTGGCTTCATCAGCAGATACAAGAAGAAAACAGAGAAAAATACAATCTTAATAGCGTATTAAGTGATGATGATAAGACAATAATTTCGAGAAATTTATTATCTCATTATGATTCCGGGGATGACACAATCTCTAAAGTAATATTACACAATTCATTAGGCCTATTTGACCTATTGAAAGACAACTTTCCAATCAATGTCCATTCCAAACCTAAATATATTGATTACAAAAATGTATTGAAACTCGGGAACAAGCTCGCAACCTTTGCGGAGAAAGATGTAGAGGGCATGGCAATAGGCGCTCCAAACGCGCATGAGATTTTTACATTCCTAGGTGACAAGATATTGGACATTTTTGAAAATGAACACATCATGACTGGAACTTTTGCTGAATCGTGTCATGAAGAAAAATGTATCGATTGGCATGGGGTTTCGGCGATAGAACAGATTTTTGATGGTGATTTTGGCAAATATATTCTTAGTAAATCTACAGAAAAATCTCAGGAAAACATATTGGTACTACTATTCGCTTTAATTCACAAAGACATTCAAGGTACTGAATCCAGTAACAAACGTGACGAATTAATCAGCAAACGCATAAAAAAGATTTTCACCATATCGGAAAGTCCTGCCAAGGGCCACAAATGGCAGACTATAATGCTAGATGAACGCATCTGCGAGAAAATTATTCTAATTCCATATCCTGATAGAATAAGTGGCCGGAAACCCAGATTTGAAAGCCATAGGATTTGGGATCGTAAAGTGGGTCAATTTGAAACTCAAATCGCATGGAATGAAAGTCTCATCAAAATATTGGAGGAACAAAAGATTGACAATGTATTGGAAATTGTAAACGCTGAAATCATTGAAAATACTTCATCACTGTTTGAATCAAAGAAGTTAATTGGATCACAACAAAGAAAGATATTGATGACCGAGATCAAGTCAAACATTCATGAATTTTCCTGGAGAGTCAAGGTGATAGAGAAAGGTAAAAAGATACTGGAGGAGAATACAAAATTTGGGTCTTTTGTTCCTGGAATAGAAACATATGGTGCGATTTATTTATACCATGAATTTGAAAAGATCTGGGTCTTAGCTAAAGAGAAGGAGAACCGCAGTTTGTTGGGACTTCACCAAATCAATAATGCAGGAATGGCAAAAGATTTCAAAGAATACTATGGAGTAAAACCGAAGCATGTAATTAAAGGCATTAAGAAGATGGCGGTTGAGGAGTACCGTCTCAAGAATCTGTTAATTGATTTTGCTGCGTTTTTTAATAGAATAGATGGTAAAGGTAAGTTCATCATTCCGGAGGGACAAAATTGGAAGGAACTTCTACATACATTTAAAAATAATATACTCACTCAGAATGGGGCTTATTTCAAAGAATTCTTGGATGGAGACAAACTTAGCAAACAATTTCAAACGATCCTTATCACGTTTTTGCAAAATTATGGTACCGGTAACACAAAAAGAGCTACCATCAAAGGATCTATGCCTAAATATACGGTGGAGAAAAGTAGTAACTATGAACCGAACACTGCGAAGGTGCATAACATTCTTCTCAAGAGATTACCTTAATGTCTTCACATTAGCAGATTTGTACAGCCAAGGAAAATATAATTAATCCAAATATTGGAAATTATTGTTCTGAGAAATGTTCTCAGAATGTCAGAACTTTTTCACTATCTCTAACCCATTGTGAACATTCAGCCATAGTAGAGTAATTGGCTCCTTCATAATATGGCTGTCCAACCGCAATACCACATCTTTGCTGACAAGTTCCGCAAACCTTGACAACTACGCCACTGGCGATCAAATCCTTAGTCATTTGGACCATGTCTTCAACTCCGGCTGGAGGTTCAATTCCGTCACGTGCTAAATCAACACTATCGTTCATCAAGAATATTCTAACCTCTTCGCCATCGCTAACCAATTGCTTAGCAAGGCGTAAAGCATTCCAAGTTACATCTGTTCCGTCATATGGTTGTTGATTGAGAATAATCATTATTGCCATGTTGATGGCTGTCAAGCATTTGATTTTAATTCACTGGTTACAAATGATTCTTCACAAACATGGTTTGAAGAATGAGAGAGGATGCCCATCGGTTATGGGCATCACCTTTGACGAGGTTTCTCAGTGGCTAATACCTCGTCGCCGTAAGGTCCACATTGCTGTATTCCTACTGACGCTGCTGATGATTCCTGGGGCATTGACCGCATTACAACCAATAGATATGGAATCATATGAAATGGATTCGCCTGAATTGACTGCTCAGGAGATTATCAATGAAGAATTTAGCAATGCTGAAATTATTCTCGGGTTCATGGTTTCTGCGAGAGACCCACAATATATCCCTCCAATTGATGAATGGCAATCTGTCCCGTTACTACCAGATGGAACTCCTGATTATTCCGCCCTTCCACCTGTGCAACAGATGGTTGCTGCTGGTGATGAATGGAAAGGGATTGAGCGGCCAACTGCTGGCATCCTAAATCTTGAACTATTGAGAGAAATTGATGCCAAAAGACAAGTGATTGAAAGCCATCCTCTAGCACCAGCACTAAAGCCATTCATCAGCGATGTAACCGGTTTACAGACCAATGGCATTATGTCTTTACCAGACCATTTTAGAGGTTTTATGAATGGCACTTCAATACTTACTCAAGAAGCGCTTTCATCTTTTGGAGCAACGATTCCAGCAGTTACAAATTGGAGTGATTGTGGAGAGTTAGAATGTCTCTTATTCGATGATGCAAATCTAACTCAAGAACATATTGATTTAGCATCAGCAAGGATGTCTGAAGTTAGTCAAAATTATTTCTTGAGATGGTTATCATTGGACAGGGGATTCGTTGCTGATTCATCATCAAATATCACTGGACCTATCGGTGGCCAATTATCTGAAGACGGGGAATGGGAATCGCATTATTACGGCAAAGGAAGATGGTCTGCAAGCGCTACATGGCTATTGGTTCAATTTGATAGAGGAATTCTTGAAGAGATGGGTTGGGAATTAAAATGGAAGGATGCCCACCAAGAAAAAGACATCAAATTCTCAGATGAGGGAGTGATAATTGGCGGTTATAGAGTCACAAATGGTAATCTCGTTCTCAATCCTCCACAATATGATTCTGAGATTTGTAAAAAGATGACTGAAGCCGGTGCTGGCTGTTCTACTGAATGGTCTTTCATGGATTTGGAAGGGCAACTGAGAAGCCATGATAGAACTACTATTACCCTATTATTAGGGCAAGGAGTAAATGTTGAAGTAAATCGAGAGATACAAGAAAGTGGTGGCTTAATCCTGCTGATGGGTTTAGTGGTTGCAGGATTATTATTCATTAGTTTGAGAAGGTGGTCTGATGTAATAATCGTCTTGTTTTCATTAGGTGCTGCCCTGTTGTGGATGCAAGGACTAATTGGGCACTTTGCCACATTTACGCAAATGTTTGGCTGGACGTTAATCGCGCGTTCACAATTTTCAAATCTGCTTCCGATATTGGTTCTTGCTCTAGGTATTGATGATTCATTGCATGCCTTACATCGCTATAAAGAAGAGCGTAAAAATGGCAATTCACCTGAATCTGCTGCTACGATTACTCTGAAAAGAGTGGGCCGTGCCATCATGCTAACTTCATTGACTACAATGGCTGCTTTTGCAGCTAATCTATTCAGCGATATTGCCGCATTGCGTTCATTTGGAATTGAAGCAGCATTAGGAATATTCGCTGCATTCCTTTTGACTGGAATTTGGGCTCCATTGGTTCGCCTTAGCCTAGATGAATGGTTGGAAAAACGTGGCGTAGATACAAGCACTCTAAACTCTCATAAAAAGAAATCCACTAAGAAGGCTTTGAGACTGATCGCTTCGGGAAGTGGGGTTAGAAAAAATGCTGTTGTCATCGTATTTTTAGCACTCTTGGTAACAATTCCTGCTGCTGTTGGAATGAATAATTTAGAAGGAGATTTTGCTGTTGAAGATTTCCTCGATGAAAGTTCTGATTTTGCTTTAGGAGTCAATGAATTTAAAATTAGATTTGCTGACGAGGGGGAGCCTGCTGTAGTGTTGATTGAAGGTGATGTGGCAGACCCGTTAGTTTTCGCTGCAATAGATGAATTTAGAAGTGAAATGAACATCCATGCAGAAGATGTTCCCGACAAAATAACAAGACAACCTGATGGCAATATTGACATTCTTGCTCTAGATGAAATGCTATATTATGCTCAAGCCAGTATGAGATATAATACAACTCCATTTGAACAAGCGGGGTGGTTGGTTGAAGAAGACGGGCATGGAATGAATTGTAATTCGAGTGGAAGTAATAATATTGCTGATTTTAGCGACCGAGATTGTTTGATCTTCTTCTATGGCTATTCCTATCTATATGGGGTGCCAGGCGCTGGACCGATTCCTTCAATTCCTGCAGCGATCGTGCGCCTGTTCATCTCACCTGCTGTTGAATTAAACCAAGCACAACCTTGGCTTGACATCAATGGACAGCCGGCACAATACCAACGAATGCTGATACGCTTTGGTATTACATCTCCCGAAGATTTTCCTAGTATGAAAGGGGGCATGGAAGAATTGTGGAGAGATCTAAGTGTATTTACAAATTTATCATCTGGAACCTATCATAGCGCTGGTCAGAAAGACGACGACAAACCATTGACTTGGGTCATGCCATCAGAGAGGCCTATTACAAGATATGTCGCTACAACAGCGATGCAAAATGAAATGCAATCATCTCTTCTCCTCGGCTCATTATTCGTATTTATCACCCTCACAATCGGCTTTAAATCACCAAAACAAGCAACTGTAACATTGGTTCCAATTCTCCTTGTCGTGGTATGGCTATATGGTCTAATGTATGCTACTGGTGCATCTCTAAATATCGTCACTGTGACAATTGCGACGATTTCATTAGGTGTTGGGATTGATTATTGTATTCACGTCACAGAACGGTATCGCGAAGGGCGAGAAAATGGAGATAGCCATCATGCTGCATTGGTTGGAGTAGGTGGTGCTTGCGGTTTGGCATTGGTGGGAAGCGCAGCATCTGATATCGCTGGATTCCTCGTCATCTCATTATCTCCAATGGGATTGTTCAGCAATTTCGGAATCTATTCAGCGGCAATGATTGCCCTTTCACTAATTGCAAGCCTAGTACTGACCACCGCGTCTCTTGGCTTGATAGTTGGTCGTCAAACCAATATTAGCGAATCTGAATAGAATCTGTTGTATTTGTTGAGCCACAGATTTGATGAAGGATGGGCTTCCCGCCTAACTTGCTGTCATTGGGGTTGACCCCGTGAAAGTGGTGATGAAAATGTCTGATAAACAACAAGACAGTCCTGATGATGAAGAAGACTGGATGAAATATGCCAATGCTGGTTTCGGGCAAACCGATTATTCACTTTGGGATGAAGGTGAGGCGAAAGTTGAAGCACAGCCTTCCAAAGCGAGCGATTTAGCAAATAATATTGATGATGGCGACATGGAAGATGACCAACTTAGTACTCATGTCGAAGAGATCCCACGCGCACCATCACCTGCAGGTCACAAGCACTTGGTCCGTATTGGAACTTGCGACCATTGTTTGGGAAGAGTTGGTGGCAAGAAGATGTTTGACCAAACAATCGAACAAGCGGGCATCGCCATTCGCACCTCTATTTTACGAGGCGATTCTCATTTAGAGAAAATCAGAGAAGATAATCCACTATGCCCGTTTTGTGAAAATTTATACCAAGAATCCGAACTATTAGCGGATATCATTTTTGATTCTCTGCACCCATATGAATTGAAAAGAGTGCAGTTAGGTGCTCGCTTTCCAAAGGATCAAATGGAAAACGAAGAGGAAATTCGCAAACGCTTTGGAGCTGGTGGTAGCGATGCTTTGAAAACGGGATTAGTGGCAGAGATTGCCAAGATTCTTAACCAACGTCTTGAGGGTGTGAAAATTGTCAATGATAAGCCGCAAATCGTTGCACTAATCGATGTTTTAACACTCACCGTTGAATTGGATATTCGCTCGGTCTACATCTATGGCCGCTATCAAAAATTGGAGAGGGGGATTCCTCAAACTCGTTGGCCTTGCCGTGCCTGCAAAGGCAGAGGTTGCTCGCGATGTAATGAGACTGGATTGCAATATTTGAAGAGTGTTCAGGACCTGATTGGCAACCCATTAATCGAGAGATATGGTGCAGTAGAACATTCATTCCATGGCATGGGTAGAGAGGAT
>Ga0208879_1003501_pt1 | contig 12864 bp, 11 predicted proteins | sample Knorr_S15_td_Bot_FD_185605 | JGI IMG/M metagenome (GOLD analysis project Ga0208879, IMG submission 185605) | Marine microbial communities from Southern Atlantic Ocean transect - Knorr_S15_td_Bottom_ad_5009_LV_A (SPAdes) (version 2) | ecosystem: Environmental > Aquatic > Marine > Oceanic | place...
TTATTGGCCAATGCAATTCCATCAGCCACTCCTAATTGAGGCCCTAAATGGGATATCATCCCAACAATATGATGTTTTTTTGTTCCAAAATGAAAGGACCTATCTCTACCTTTTGTAAAACCATTTGCCTTTCCTTGAAATTGGGAAAACAACCTTTGTAGTGGTATGTTTCTTCCTGTAAAAACTCCTAAATTTCTGTGCATAGGTAAGATGTATTCATCTTGATCAAGTGCAGAAGTAACCCCAACAGAAATGGCCTCTTGCCCAATACCAGAAAACCATTTGGAGATTTTTCCTTGACGCAATAAAATCAGCATTTTTTCCTCCACCATTCTTGGTTTCAGCAAAGCATGGTATAGAGCCAATAACTCCTTATCTGATATCCCCTTTCTGTTAAATTGCATCAATCATTGAATTAGGGTCAAAAATACCATAATAATTATTTACTTTGTAAAAAAATTGACAATTATGCCATGCAAGAAGTAGGGATAGTTTTAGTATTAGGAATTGCAATTTATTATTTGATAAAAAGATTTAGAAAGCCTACCGATAATTGTGGAGGTGGAAATTGCGGCTGCAACTAAATGAATTCATTTGTTTATTTAAAGGTTTATTTAAAACGTATTTTTTATCTGCTTGGTATCTATACTGTTAGTAGGTTATGTCTTTTTTTAAATAATATCGATAGTTTTTCTGATATCTCATTTTTTGATTTTTTGGAAGGCATTCGTTTTGATTTTTCGGCTCTAGTTTATATCAATATTCCTATTCTAATTCTGCTTGTTTTTCCTACTAACTTTAGATGCAAAAAAGGATACCAAAGATTTGTGAATATTCTTTTTTATTCGGTGAATATCCCTTTTATAATACTCAACAATGTAGATATTGAGTATTTCCGATTTACTCAAAAAAGAAGTACACTAGACTTTTTTCAGCTTTTACTATTAGGGGAAGATGCCAAAAATATTATTCCACAATACATGAAGGATTATTGGTCAATTACTTTGCTTACAATAGTACAAATATGGCTGCTTCTAAAAATTAAAGACTTGCCCACAGATAGGATATTGCTTAAAACAAAAACCATAGTAAATTCGATTTTTGTTTTGATTTTAGGAGTTGGATTTTTTATTGTTGGAGCAAGAGGAGGGTTGCAACTAAAACCCATAAAACCCATAAATGCTGGCGAACTTTATGGTTCTAACAATTGTAGTTTGATTCTAAACACACCATTTTGTATTTTTCATTCTTTTGATTCGCAACAATTAAAGCCTAAAAATTATTTTATTGAGGAAGAATTAGATAGTATTTACACCCCTCTACATCATCATAAGGAGAGGGTTTTTCAGAAAAAGAATGTGATTATTCTGATTATGGAAAGTTTGTCGAGAGAATTTATTGGTTTTTATAATGAAGGCAAAAGCTATACTCCATTTTTAGATAGCTTGATGAGGCATAGTTTGGTTTTTGAAAATGCATATTCTAACGGGTTAAAGTCCATTGAAGCACTACCTGCTATCACTGCTTCTATCCCTAGCTTAATGGACAACCCATTTATTACCTCTTCATATGCCCAAAATAATTTCGAAAGTTTGGCTTCTTTGCTAAACAAAGAAGATTATAGAACTTCTTTTTTTCATGGAGGGCTAAGAGGAACCATGGGTTTTTATAGTTTTAGTAGAAAAGCAGGATTTCAGGAGTATTACGGATTGGAGGAATTTAATAATTTAGATGATTTTGATGGAAGTTGGGGCATATATGACAACCCCTTTATGCAATTTTTCGTCAATCATCTTAATGAGGATGAAGAACCTTTTTTTAGTACTTTATTTACTTTGAGTTCACATCCTCCATATACTTTACCTGCTGATTTTCAACATGATTTTGAAAAAATTGGAATCCGAGAAACCATTTCCTATACCGATTATGCAATGTCTGAATTCTTTAAAAAAGCAAAGAAACAAAAGTGGTATAACAGTACTTTATTTGTAATTACTGCTGACCATAGTACTCCTGTTAGTTACAATAAAAAGTACAAAAACAAAATTGGAAGATATGCCATTCCTATGATAATTTTTCATGGGGATAATAGTATGCAAGGCAGGGAAAATAAAATAGTACAACAGATTGATATTATGCCAACTATTTTGGAATTATTGGGCTACAATAAGCCATTTCTTGCCTTTGGCAAATCAATGCTTGGTAAGGAGAGTTGGGCTATAAATTATTTACAAAATAGATATTGTTTTATCACGCCAAATGCAATTATGATAAATAAAAAAGAAGAATATAAATCTTATTCAGACTGGAAATTACAAAAGCTAAATTCAGCAGAATTCCAGGAAGATATTCTCTTACTTAAAGCCCTTAAACAAAGCTACAACCAAAGGATGATAAACAACAAAATTACGTATGAAAATTAGATTTATCATTAACCCAATATCAGGGACAAAAAAGCAAAAAGGAATAGAAGATGTAATAAAAAACCATATCAATTTTCTCTATGAAATTGTATATACCAAAAAAGGAGGAGATGCGACAGAACTTAGTCAAAAAGCAATTTCGGATAAAGTGGATGTTGTAGTAGCAATTGGGGGAGATGGAACAGTAAACGAATGCGCCAAGGCATTGATTGGCAGCAATACTGCAATGGGTGTGATTCCTTGTGGTTCTGGAAATGGATTTGCCTATCATATTGGTATGGAAAAAGATATCAAAAAAGCAATAATTCAATTAAATAATTGCAGGATACAAACAATTGATAGTTGCAGTGCAAATGGTATTCCTTTTGTAAATATATCTGGCATTGGCTTTGATGCACATATTGCTAATTTGTTTGCCAATTTTAGAAAAAGAGGATTTGTCAGTTATTTTAAACTTATTGTGAAAGAACTTTCTTACAAAGCCCAAAAATATACTTTGAATTTTGATGGAAAAAGCAAAACCATAACTGCTTATTTAATTGCTTTTGCTAATTGTAGCCAATACGGAAATGACTTTCAGATTTCACCATTAGCCAAGATGGAAGATGGACTAATTGATATTGTTATTATAAAAGATTTTCCAAAATGGAAAATACCCGCCTTTTTACTTAGAATTGCAAAAGGAAAGGTACATTTATCTGAATATGTAGAAATTATACAATGCAAAGAAATGACTATTGAAACTACAAATAGTTTAGTACATGTGGATGGAGAACCAATAGAATTAAAAAGCCCAATTATTGTAAAAGTAAAGCCAAAAACCTTAAAAATATTTTTACCAAATGGGAAAAAATAAAAAAAACAGAAAAGGAATATTGTATTCCACGAATCCAGATTTTGAGTATGAGTATGAAAATCAGGAAAAGGACACTCTACTTTCTTCTAAACAAATGCTTCAAGTTTGCATTGATAAGCACAGAGCAGGGAAAATTGTCGTAATCATCAAAGATTTTGAAGGAACAACTGATGATTTAAAAAAACTTGGGAAGCTTCTAAAAACAAAATGTGGAGTTGGTGGAAGCGTGAAAAATGGAGAAATACTTATACAAGGAAATGTGAGAGATAAAGTGATGGAGATTTTGGAGGAGGAAGGTTTTAATTATAAAAGAGTAGGTGGATGATAAGATAATGTAGAAATTTACAAATTTGATGGTGTGCTAATTTGGTTATTAAGCAATGTTTATGCTAAAATATGTGTGGTTAATCGAGTAAACAAAGTGTAAAAAGTATGAAACCCTTTACTCAATAACAATTCTTTTCTCTACTGTTCCATCATCATAAAGGTAGAAAAGAGTATTGTTCTCTTTAAATGATGTTTCTCTTCCTAAAATATCCGTAATCCTTTTTAAGGTTTTTTCATTGGCATTTAGTTCCAAAACAGTAGTGGGGAAGTTATCAAAAATAATAAAAACTGTATCGGATGTGCAGCCATTATTATCACTAACAATAAGCCAATAAGTACCATTTTGAGTTGGCGTAATTGTTGGGGTTGTTTCTACCGTATTCCAAACAAATGTGTAAGGCAAAGTTCCGCCATTAGCAATAGCATCTAAATCATTTACATTTTGTATTATTTGTGCGGTTAATTGGGTTGGCTCTATAACCGTATTGCTAACCGATAAAACACAAGAGTTACTATCGGTAATGGTGCAAACAAAAGTGCCAGCACACAAAGCATTGGGGTCGGTGCCATTCCAATTCTGATTGTAATTTGGCATGCCTCCACTTACAAAAAGTTGAATATTTCCATCACAATCTCCATAGCAACTTACATCCGTAATTGTGCTAGTTGCAGTTAAAGGTAATGGTTCTGTTAAAGTAATAATCGCATTTGCCAAACAAAGGTTGGCATCCATCACCACTACAAAATAAGTGCCAGCTGAAAGAGAAGAAAATTGATTGGTATTTTGGAAAGTTACCCCATTATCCACCGAATACTGAAATGGTATTTGTCCACCAGAAGAAATACTAATTGCTATGCTGCCATCATTAGCACCATTACAACTTATTGCAGAAATATTATTATACAGAAGTATAGAATCATTCTGATATACCATAATGCTATCGGTAAAACTACAACCATTAGTATCTGTAATTGTAATAATACTTTGCCCTACAGAAAGTACAGTAGTTTGGTTACTGCTGTTATTACTCCAATTATAAAAATAGGGTGCAACGCCACCATAAGGATAGGCAGTAGCAATACTAGTACCTCCATTACACAAAATAGTATCGGCAGATACACTTAGCGACAATGCAGTTGGCTCCAAAATACTTAGCATTCCATTTTCAGTACAATTATTATTATCCGTTAGTATAAAATTATAATTTCTAGCACACAAATTACTCACAATTATGTTGTTAGAAATTAAAGTTCCATTATCGTACCAACTTATATTATAGGGTTGGATACCTCCATTTATATTTATAAAAATTGTACCATTACAATCGCCACTACAAAGCACATCAGTAGCTATTGCGTTTACATTTATTGCATTTGGCTCAGATATAACAACCGTATCATTTTTAATACAGGAATTATTATAAATAGTAATAGGATAGAATCCTGCAGAAAGCGCATTAGGATTCACTCCACCCCAATCGATTGCATAAGGAGGTTGTCCGCCACTTACTTGAACAGTTGCAGTTCCATCATTTCCTCCAAAGCAAGACGCATCAGTGGTACTAACAGTAATATTCATAAAGCAAGGCGGATAAAGTGTAGCGTCTAAAATAGTCATCACTCCATTTGTTAAAGATACTTGTAGAGTGTCAGAAACATATCCATTTTTAGCAAAAACTACAAGATAAGTTCCTGAATCAACAATAGCAGTTTGATAATCTCCTACAATATTAGTTTGTGCAGATGTTGTAGTGCTTAAAATTGTAACAGCAGCAGAGCTAATATTATTTCCGTTAGTGCCGTCAATTACATTTCCGCTCAAATAACAAGCTTGCTGAAAGTCTCTGCCAAAAATATTCAAAACACCTTTTCCATTGTAACTGTCTCTATCAGATGAAATGATATTCCCAGAAGAAAGAAAAGGATAAGTGCCCCAACAGCCATTAAAGCCGTTTCCACTTCCTGCATAAGAATCATAATAAGCCACTTGAATCATATGGTTGGGATAAGTAATATCGTGCACAGTAGTTCCATCTCTGTAATAAGAAGTTATCAAGAAATTTCCATCTACATGTGTATTATGCGGAATAGAATTTGAACCAGGATTCGATTGAATTCTATCCACTTCTTGAATATTATTTATATTCGAAATATCATAAGCTGTCAGATAAGCATCTGATTGTTCATCAGTAGTAAAAACATAATTTCCATCATCAGAAACCCAAGCATTATGTGTAAAATTATTTGGCGTAGCATGTTGCCCAATAGTTTGCGGATTTGTTTTATCACTCACATCCACAATATATAATGCCCCCTGATAAATACATCCTGCATACATAGTATCGCCTCTTGCCATGCCATCATGAATATATTCGCCGGCCCATTCTCCTAAATAAACAGGATCTGTTGCATTTGCATTTACATCTAAAAAAATTACTCCTCTATTTGCTACAGGGGTTCCATTGTTTCTTGCACCAAAAATATACGCAATCCCATTCTCATCAATATATATATTATGAGATGAAGTGAAGCTAATACTGGCTCCAGTTGTTGGATTAGTAAATTGAGAAACATGCCAAAAAGTATTTCCTGTTAAATCAGTTAAATCAACTATCAATAGACCTGCATTTGCTTCAGTAGTAATGTAAGCATAATCACCCCAAGTCTTGATATCTCTCCAAGTGGAATTTACATCTGAGATAAAAAACATTTCAACCGGAGTACTAGGATTTGAAACATCCACACAAGAAAATCCATTTTTTAGGCCAACTAAAGCATACTCGTTTCCTATGCTATCTTCCCAGCCCCAAATATCACTGCAATTTGTAGTAGGGTAACTAAATGAGCCCAACAAATTCATATTCCAACCATTTTGTGAAAAAGTAAGCAATGGAAAAAATAAAAAGATACATAAAAGATTTAGTCGCATAATTGAATTTTTATTTGTGTAAAAGTAATGAAAAAGTACAGATGAGAGGATTTGGCTCCAAAAGCTAAAAAGTATCAGTCATAGTTGGGGTATTACAACCGCCATAAGGAGAGCTTCCCATCACCACATATGTACCTGCATCCAAATTAGAAACTGAAGTAATAAAAGGTCCATTTCCGTAAATTTGACCGTTGGAGATGTTGGTACACGAATAATTAGTATAAGTTCCTTGCGTTAAACTTGCATTCCCTGTTGCACCACCATTAGGACAATTAATATGCTTTACATTAGCGGTGTCAACCAAAACAGTACACTGAGAAAATACATTTTGGCTAAAAAAGAATAAAGCACAATAAATAATTATATTTCGAAAAATGAATTGCATCCCCTTAACTTATTTGTACAAAATTATAAAATAAACTATAAAAAGACAATGGCTTTTATAAAGAGTTGTTAATCTACTTTTCCAATGGTATAGTCCTTGTATTTTACAATAGGAAAATGATGATTAACAAAACCTCCTTTAGTATAATATTTTTTGAATTTATAGTCGCCTTTGTTGAAACAAAAATACATACACTGCTGAAATGCCACTTGAGCATATTTATTGGGTAGTGCATGAAATCTATCTTTGAAAAGAGAAATAAACCTTTTATTTTCTGGGAGCTGATAATCAAAATAATAAGGATCTGGAAAATGCACATTCAATTTCATTAAGGTTTCTATATCTAAGTTTTCGAATGACCTCCAATTGTGTAACCCAAATACAGTCATATTAGTATCAATTGTACCCATTGCAGTTAATGTTTTTGTCACAAAGGATCTGTCAGTAGAAGGAATAAGCACAATGTATTTATGATTAGTCAAAAACTTACAAAGCGTATCTCTTGTTATCGTATTCAACCCATCAAACAGACAAACCTTAACTTTTCTTTTCTCTTTTCTAAAGAAGGATTTATATTGCTTTGCATACTTTTCTTCCTCTTTTTTGGCAAGAATCAGAATCTTTTCATTCTTGTATTTTTTTGATATATAGTTGGAATTCTTATCAATTTGAACTTTGAAGGGGGGGATAATCTGGTAAACATTCTTACCGTGCTTTAATACATTAGTATTTCTAGAAAGAGGAGACACAATTATTTTGTCCTGATTTCTTCCATAAAGCTTTGTTACTTTGCTTAGGTTTCTTCTATAAACAGGCCCAATTATCAAATCAATATTTTTTAATTTTCCATCATTAATTATCTGTTGCACCTTGTTAGAATCATTCTCGGTATCATACACAAACAAATTGATGTTCATTCCTGTTTTATTTAGGGAATCAGTTGCAATTATAACACCTTCCAAAAAGTTTAAGGCCATGTACGACCCTTTATAAATATCTTCTTTGGTTTGCTGAGATTCAGAAAGGAAAGATAAAAGAGAATCATTTTTAGTGGTATAAAAAGGCAAGAGAACAGCAATATTTAAAGTATCTTTTTTTCTGCTTTCTTTCCATTTTCTAGAGTTGAGAGAAAATAGATTATTTGTTCTTTTATTCTTTAAAAGCAAGCGTTCTGACAAAGTAGATTTAATGGGTATCAGCAGGGATTGATGATAGAAAATTGTAGAATTTTTATTGTATAATTTTAATTCTTTCGTACTTACATTGTACTTTTTTGAGATACTATTATAAGTTTCGTTAGGCTTAACAATATGACGGACAAACATTTTACCTTTTATAATTAAAGTGTCTGTGGTTGTTTGTGCCGAAATAAAACAAACACTAAAAAGAAAAATAATTAATAGTATTTTCTTGCTTATTCCCATTCGATAGTTGCTGGTGGTTTGGAGGAAATATCATAAACCACACGATTTATCCCCTTTACTTTATTAATAATATCATTCGATACTTTTGCTAAAAACGCATAGGGCAAATGCACCCAATCGGCAGTCATTCCATCTGTGGATTCTACGGCTCTAAGTGCAACTGCATTTTCATAAGTTCTCTCATCCCCCATCACACCTACTGTTTGGACAGACAATAGCATAGTGCCGGCCTGCCATACCTTGTTGTATAAGTCAGATTCTTTTAAGGAAGTAATAAAAATATGATCGGCTTCTTGCAACATCCTCACTTTTTCAACAGTAATATCTCCTAAAATTCGAATGGCAAGCCCTGGACCTGGAAAAGGATGTCGCCCTAAAATACCTTCATCAATTGCCAAAGAACGACCAATTCTTCTCACCTCATCTTTAAATAAAGTATTCAGTGGCTCCACAATTTTCAGTTTCATAAAGTCAGGAAGTCCTCCTACATTATGGTGTGATTTGATGGTGGCAGAAGGTCCTCCTGTAGCCGAAATAGATTCAATAACATCTGGATAAATAGTGCCTTGTGCCAACCATTTCACATCTTTTATTTTATGCGCCTCATCATCAAATACATCAATGAATTTATTTCCTATGGCTTTACGCTTTTTCTCAGGATCAGAAACCCCTTTTAACACTTCATAAAATCTATCTTTTGCATCTACTCCTTTTACATTCAAACCCATTCCTTTGTATTGCTGCAAAACACTTTGAAATTCATCTTTTCGCAAAAGACCATTATCTACAAAAATGCAGTACAAATTCTCCCCTATTGCTTTATGCAAAAGCACGCCAGCAACAGTAGAATCCACTCCTCCTGAAAGCCCTAAAACTACTTTATCATTTCCTAATTTTTCTTTTAGTTCAGCTACCGTGCTATCCACAAAAGAATCGGGTGTCCAATCTTGCGTACAGCCACAAATATTTACTAAAAAGTTTTTCAAGATGGTTGCCCCATCTTTTGAGTGATATACTTCAGGATGAAACTGAAGCGCATAAGTTTGTTCCTCTTCAATTTTATAGGCAGCAACTTTTACATCATTAGTGGAAGCAATAATTTTATAATTTTGAGGGATACTTGCAATGGTATCCCCATGGCTCATCCACACTTGTGAATTAAAAGCAACATCTTTCATCATCTGGTTTTCAGTATCCACAAACGAAAGATTTGCCCTGCCATATTCTCTAGTATTAGAAGGTAAAACTTCTCCTCCAAAATGATGTGCTAAATGCTGTGCTCCATAACAAATACCAAGCAAAGGGATTTTTCCTTTTATCTGTGATAAGTCAGGAATTGGTGCATTTTCTTCTCTAACCGAATATGGGCTACCAGAAAGAATCACAGCTTTGCAATCCCCAGTTATTACAGGAATTTTGTTATAAGGATATATTTCACAGAAAATATTTAACTCCCTTACCCTACGCGCAATTAGTTGGGTGTATTGAGAACCAAAATCTAAAATGAGAACTTTTTCGTGCTGCATATTCATGATGATTGAAGGGATAAAATTACGAAATTAGGCGCTAGGGGAGTTAATTCTTCTTGTAGTATTTCAATAAAGTTACCCCCATAATTTAAATAAAAAGCAGTGAAATTATCAAATCGTTCTTGCAAACCATTGTTTGGAAATAGTTGCTTCTTAATTTTACTGATTTGATTCAATGCGTTTTCATGCTTTTTCTTTTCCAATTGTAGAAATTTCCCCTCTAGTTTGTGTAATGATTTTAACTGCTTTTGTTGCTCTGCTTTTATAGTAGATAATAATCCTTTATCTGCTGTTTTTTCTGATATAGTATTGAATGTTTTATTGAAAGTTGCTATCTCATTATGTAAGCTAAAACCATCAGAAAATTGATTTTGTACATATTTTTTATGTAATTGGGGCTCTTCCAAAAATATGTCTTCAATATTAAAACCAAAACTCTCGAATTTCCTCCATTGTTTTTCAGAGATAAGCAAAGCAGAATTTCGCAAAAGCAAAATAGGAAAAGGAATATTTTCTTGCTCAAATGCGGATTTTAATTGCATCCAATATGCTATTTCACCACCACCACCTATATATGCAACATTTGGCAAAATTGTTTCTTGATATAGTGGTCGCATTAAAACATTTGGACTAAATTTTTCAGGGTTTTTTACTATCTCATTTTCAGCAACACCTCCCTTAATTAATTCTCTTTTTTTCTCTGATAATCTAAAGAAATTTACATCTCTTACATGGGCTTGCACTTTATAATTTTTAGCCAAATCATTACTACAATTTTGAATTGTTTTCACAAATCCTTTTTGCAAAACATCCTTCTTTATTATTGGAATAAATTGCGTTTTTAATTTTTTATCATCTCCATCCAAAATTACTAATCCGTGTTTTCCAAAAAGTTCATTTACCAAATAGCGTGTAGCATCTACCAGTTTATTTTGTTTCAGATAAGAATTCTCAAAAAGTTGAATAAGTTTTTGTGCATTTTGACTATCTCCTAAAACTGATTTTAATGTTTTAATAACTTCATCAAAACCTTCTAAGTTCATGCTACCAACGGCCCCAGATTGTTTACTATTCCAAGCTATTTTTTTCCCAAACAAATTAATATGATTTATTTCCTTAAAATCATGGTCTTCAGTTGCCATCCAAAATACAGGAACAAAATTATTTTTAGGATATTTTTCTTCTAATTGCTGGCTCAAAGCTATAGTAGAAATAATCTTATAAATAAAATAAAGTGGACCTGTAAAAAGACACAATTGATGCCCTGTTGTTATGGTAAAAGTATTTTTATTTAGAATAGCATCAATATTGTTTTTAGTTTTTTTTGATAGAGAAAAACTGGCGTTTTGTTGTTGTAAAACCTCCACTAAAACTGCTCTGTTGATAGCATGATTTTGCTTTTCAGAAATTTGTTTTTCAAAATTTTCAAGATTAGGAAAATGATTGATAAATGGCTTTATATTTTTATCCTCATTTACATAATCAACAACTAATTTTGAGAATTTATTAATTTGATTATATGGGACTTCCATTATTTTCATGCTGGCAAAAATAAGGAAAAAGCATCTAGGTATAGAAGGGTTCATTATAATTATCGTAGATTTGTGGAATAATGAAAGAAAAAGCAATAATTGGTTCAGGCATAGTTGCAGCCATTGCTTCTTCTCTTTGCTGTATTGTTCCGCTTTTAGCCCTTATTGCTGGAGGAGTAGGAGCAGCCACTAACCTAAGTTGGCCGGAACCTTTTCGTCCCTATTTAATAGGATTTACAATACTAGTATTAGGATTTGCTTGGTATCAAAAACTAAAACCACAAAAAGACTGTTGTATAAATCAAAAAACCAATTTTATGGAAACTAAATCTTTTTTAACTATCGTAACAATTTTTGCCCTTAGCATGTTATCCTTTCCTAGCTTCTCAGGTAACTTTTATAATAATACACCAATAGAGCACAGTGCAATTACCGATAGTAGCAAAGTAGTATTAAACATTGAAGGGATGACTTGTGGAGGTTGCGAAAGTCAAATCAATAGTGTACTTAACAAAACAGAAGGAGTTATCAGTTGTAACGCTTCATATAAGGATGCTTCTGTAACTATAATTTATGATAAAGAAGTAACAGATTCAGATGGTCTTATTAAAATTATCAGTAAAAAAACAAGGTTCAATGTAACTGGAATTAAAGATGAATAAAAAAGCAGAATTAAATTCAGAAATTACATGCCCAAAATGCGGGCATAAATCGGTAGAAACTATGCCAACAGATTCTTGTCAATGGTTTTATCAATGTAATGGATGTAAGGAAATACTCAAACCAATAAATGATGATTGTTGTGTATTTTGTTCCTATGGAACAATCCCTTGCCCACCAATGCAATTGAACCCAAAATCTTGCAGTGATAATTGCTAATCATACTAATTAAAACCAAATAATTATGAAAACAATTAAAAATACAATTTTTCTGTCGCTACTACTTATTGTAGCGACTGCAAGTGCCCAAACCACACATTATATAAATGTTGGTAATAATGGCTTTTCAAATGACTCATTGTTGGTAGAAGTGAATGACATAGTGCAATTTAGTTTGGACCTTAGTAATAATAGTGGAACACATTATTCAGCCACTACTTCTGTGCCAGGTGGAGGAACAACTTGGAATTTTACTTTTACTTGTGCATCCTGTGTGTATGATGTAATTATTAATCAGCCAGGCACTTTTTTACATGAAGATTTAACTAGCAATGTAATAGGCGTTATTTATACGGATATCACATCTGATATAAAAGAAGTTAATAAAACGAAAAAAAAGACAGACAATAGATTTTTTGACCTTTTAGGAAAAGAGCATAAAGATGTAAGCAGTATTCCTTTTGGAACTTTCTATATCAAAAATGGAGTGAAATACATCAAGAAAAAGTAAGATAGGATATTTTTAGGAATCCACTACTCCATACAAATCAAAATGATCGGTTTTTGTAATCAATATATT
>Ga0208879_1003502_pt1 | contig 12856 bp, 14 predicted proteins | sample Knorr_S15_td_Bot_FD_185605 | JGI IMG/M metagenome (GOLD analysis project Ga0208879, IMG submission 185605) | Marine microbial communities from Southern Atlantic Ocean transect - Knorr_S15_td_Bottom_ad_5009_LV_A (SPAdes) (version 2) | ecosystem: Environmental > Aquatic > Marine > Oceanic | place...
GGATTCGAGCCTGATCGAGGCGGCTCTGGCCGGCGCCGACAGTCTGGCGGAACAGCACCTGCTGCACCGGACCTTCGATGTGCTGGCCTACAACGACACCGTGTGGATCGGCACCTCCAGCGGCATCGCCCGAAGTTTCGACGGCGGCGCCAGTTGGCGGAATCTCAAGGTCCGCCTGGACGAGAATGGTGTCGCCCTGGCGGGCAACATTGGCGGCAACTGGGTGGTGGGCATCGAGCGCCAGCTGCTGCCTGGCGGCGGCTCTGTCATCTGGGCTGGCGCCCGGACCACCGGACAAGGACAGGTGAATTCCATTAACACCAGTTCCGACCACGGCCAGACCTGGCGGTTTTCCGGTCCGCCTTTCGCGTGGAATTTCGCCTTCACCGAAAACTATATCTGGGCCGGCACCGATCAAGGTCTGGTGTCGAGCGCGGACGGCGGTACCACCTGGGACGAAGAGTCGGTCGAGGATCCAGGGAGCCGCGACCGGTTGCAGGGCGCCGTGCCCGGTCTGGCGGCGGTGCCGGATGGCCAAGGCGGCACGACGCTGTGGGTCGGGTCCGATACCGGGCTGGGGAGGTCGGACGACGAGGGGGAATCGTGGCGCGTGCTGAGCTTTCCCCTCAAGACCCGCTCGGTGGACACGGGCGAGATCATCGGCGAGGGAGGACTTTCCGAGCCCGACAGTGCGGTAAGCTATGCCGCACCCAGCCCCTTTGCGCCATCCCGCGGCGAGACCACCCGCATCGTCTACAGTCTCGCCTCAGCGACGGAGGTGACCATCGCCATCTACGATTTCGCCAGTCGGCCGGTGCGCTCTCTGCTCAACTCCGAGCCTCGGCGCGGGCAGCAAAACCACAAGGAGACCTGGGACGGACTCGACGACGACGGCGATCCAGTCGCCAACGGCGTTTACTTTTATCGCCTTGAAACCGCGGATGGCCGGCAGGCCTTCGGGAAAGTGGTGGTGTTGAATTGAGCCCGGTATGCCGGGCCGGGGCTGGCCATCGCCTCCGATCCCGGGTGGATAGATGGCGAGCGAGGTTCCGAGCTGGTTCCGGTCTCGCCGGCCTGTTGGCCGTGTGCTGGATCGCGACTCCCTGGCTGGCGACCCCGTGTTTGGGAGCCGCCAATTTCGGCGCCGCTTTTCTCGACAACGGACTGGGGGTCAGGGCCCAGGGAATGGCAGGCGCTTTCGCAGCGGTGGCAGACGACGCTTCCGCCGTGTTCTGGAACCCGGCGGGCCTGGCTCGCGCTCGGGGTAAGGATGCGCTCCTCTCTGGTCAGTGGCTGTCATTGGACCGCACGCAGGCCAGTGTGGCCGCATCGACGAACTCGAGGGGAGGGTTGGGCTTCGGTTTTGCGTGGATCTACGCCGGCGTCAACCATCTCGACGCGCGCACGGGATCGGGCGATGTCTTCGGTGAGATCGACGACAGTGAGAATGCGGTTTTCTTCGCGGTGGGGCTGCCCCTGATCGGAAATCTTGCCGCGGGTGCCGCCGTCAAGCTTATCTGGCAGACCCTGGACGTTCCCCAACTGGGCGCCTCCACGGCGAACGGGCGGGCGGTCGATCTGGGTCTCCAGTACCGCATCGGCAGCACCAGATTGGGGGCCACTGTGAAGAATCTGGCCGGACAGTTGGACTGGACGGTGAGACGTTCCGCCCTGCAGTCCAACAAGACGAGGGAGGACCTGCCACTGACGCTGACCCTGGGCGGGGCTCATCGCGTCATGGCCAACCTGTTGGTGGCGGCCGACGTCCAGACGAACGACATCGATACCTACGCCAACGCCGGCGTGGAATACCGGATCTCCCCCATGTTGACCATGCGCGGCGGAATACGCGGCGTAGGGGGAAAGGAGGGCGGCGGTGGCTCGGCCTTCGGCGTCACGCTTCGACCCATGCAGGAGGACACCGTCCTCTTCAACCTTACCATCGTCACCGACGATGTGGATGCCGGCAGCCGCACTCTGGCCGGTCTTTCTCTGCACTTCTGACCGAACCCGTGTCTTCCATGGCTCTGCTCGTCATTCTGATCATCTTCAACCTGGTCGGCCTCCTGCCCGCCGCCGGGGCCTCCGGCTTTTCCATACTCCGCCTGACCTCCGGCGCCCGGACCTCGGGGCTGGCAGATGCCGGCGCCGCCCTCGCCGATGGCGACGCCTTCTCGGTGAATCCCGCTGCCCTGCTGGTGAAGGGCGGCTCTTCCTTTGGCCTGACTCACAGCGAGTGGATCGAAAACATCCGGCACGAGTACCTCACCGCCGCCTACAGGGGGAGAGACGGGGATGTCGTCGGCCTGCAGGCCCAGCTGTTTCACGCCGGTGGGCTGGAGCGCCGCGTCGGTCCTTCGGCCGAGCCCCTGGGCGAGTTCGGAGTCTACGAGTGGTCCGTCGGGGCGGCCTGGAGCCGTCCGATCTCCGCCAGGATGCGATTGGGTGTGGGCGTCAAGCTATTGCGTCAGTCCATCTTCACCGAGTCCGCCAGCGGAGCAGCGGCTGATGTCGGATTCCTCTACGACGTGAGCCCCGGCCTCGCCGTCGGTGCTTCCGCCCGTAACCTGGGGGGACTCAACGAGCTCGGGGAGGAGTCCACCGACCTGCCGCGCCAGCTTCGTCTCGGGGCCCTGGCGCGTCCGCGTCCCGGCGTGATGCTGCTGGCCGATGGCCAATGGGTGAAGGGGGCGGATTCCTCTCTGCATCTGGGCGCCGAGTATGCCTGGCGGTCCAACCTGCACCTGCGAGCAGGCTACCAGACCGCTGACACGCGTGCGCTCTCTATGGGCGTCGGAGTAGGCTTGGGAAACTGGCGGGTCGACTACGCTGTCGTCCCCTTTGGATCGGGACTGGGAGAGGCCCACAGAGTGACGTTGTATCTGAGCGAATCAGCTGGTCCGGTCCAGGACGCGATCCAGTGAACTTCTGGCGCAAGACCCCCTCACCGGTCCCGGCGCTCTCTCCCCCGACACCGGGCGGCTGGGGCGGCTGGTCCGGTCCGGACTCGAGCGAGCCCGGCGCCATCGCCGCCACGGCCCATCCGGCCTTACCGGGGACGCGATCGGCGGCGTGGGTGAGCCATCCGCCCGCTCAGAGCAGTGCCCTGACCCACGTCGCCCTCTTCGTGCTGACGTTGATTTCCATGATGGCCGCCGGCGCCATCCAGCAGGGAGTGAACCCCTTTCAAGGCCTGGACCGCATCGTCCACCTGGTCGAGGGTATTCCCTTCGCGGCCACCTTGTTGGCAATTCTCACCGTTCACGAGTTCGGACATTACTTCGCCGCTCGCAAGTGGGGGGTACGGGCCTCGCTGCCTTATTTTCTTCCTCTGCCCTACATCTCTTTCCTGGGAACACTGGGTGCGGTTATTCGCATTCGCTCTCCCATTCCGCACAAGCGGGCCCTACTGGATATCGGCGCCGCCGGACCCCTGGCCGGCTTCGTTGTCGCCGTCGCCGCCTGTGTGATCGGATTGCCCCTGTCGGAGGTGGTGAACAGGTCGTACTTCGGCCAGTTTCCAATCGCGCAGATCGATCCCTTCATCCGCCTGGGTTCACCGCTGCTTTTCGAGGGACTGGCAAGCCTGCTTATACCCGCGGTCGGCCCCGACGACCTGGTGTTGCTGAGTCCCGTAGCTTTCGCCGGCTGGGTGGGCCTCTTTATCACCGCGTTCAACCTCTTTCCCGTGGGTCAGCTGGACGGAGGACATATCGTCTACGCCCTGTTCGGGCGACATCACAAAGTCATCGGCAGGGCGACTTTTGCCGTGTTGCTGGGCCTGGGGGTGTACGGTATCTTCTCCTATGTGTGGGAACTGCCCGCAGGCTGGCCGGGCTGGCTGTTTCTCGCTTTTTTCTTGAGTGTCTTCGGCAAGGGGCATCCGGCTCCCTATTACCCGAATATTCCGCTGGATAGTCGGCGTAGACGCATCGGCCTGTTCAGTCTGTTCGTATTCGCCGTCTGCTTTACCCCCGTACCTTTCAGTACATGATGCCAGTCAGGTGATACCACGCCAGTGTTACCAGTTGGGGCTTCGCGAATGCGCCTAGTACCGCTGTTGCTGGTGGCGGGGATGTTGGCGGCGTGTGGGTTGGGCGATACCGAGGTGGCTGACTGTCGCTGCGCCGAGGACACCGACGTGGTCGCTTTCCCACAATGTCTGAACGCCGAGCTCGTTGGTCGGGAAGAGGCGGAGAACCCACTGGCCACGCGCATTCCGGATTGCCCCAGCGGCCGGCGACTGTTCTTGCGGGAACCGACCCGCCCCGTTGCTGTCCTATTCAATATCAGGGACACGGTAATGGGTTTCAGTCCGATCCAGTACATGGATCAATTGGACGAGACTTTTCTCTTCGTGCCCGACGTGGACGCCCTCGAGCTTTACCAGGAGGTCTTCAACCCGCCCAGCGGCTACGACCCAGGACCTCCTGACGTCGACACCTTGTGGACCCGTGGACAGGAGCGCCAGTTCATCGTCAACCTGCTCGACAAAGAGAAGTTTCAAAGTATCGAGTTCGACCGTTGGTACGATTCAGATACGGACGAACGCGATGTCTCGGTTCAGCTCGAGGAGACCTACCGGTTCCCCTACAAGGTGGTCTTCACCGAGAAGCCCAGAGAGGGCGCAGTGGAAGTAGAACAGATCTTGATCAGCGGACGGATGTACGTCACGGTCACCACGCCAACGGAGGAGAATCCGGTGTGGATCGTGACGCGTTGGCAGGACTTTCGCGACCTCGCTTCGGCGCGGCGGTCGTGGACGGAACTCCGGGGTGAGTTCTCCCCCTGACGCGGCGAAATGCGCACATTGGAGGATCAGATGGAAGCGAGAATTCCCACTAGATCGCGGCTGCTGGTGGCCGGCTGCTTGTTGCTGCTGTTTCAGCTGGCCTGCAGCAACCCCTTCGCCCCCCCCACGACCAAGCCTCCTCCCGGCGTAGAAAAACCCCCGGCCGAGAAGGCTACGACTCCGGAGATCGCCCTCGACAACCTGGAGCGAGCCTTCGAGGACCGCGACAAGGTGCTCTATGAGACGCTCCTCGATGAGCGCTTCTGGTTCACCGAGGATGACTGCGCCGGGAATCTTATTTTCCAGAACGGGCGGGAGGAAGAGATCGCCATCATGGGACCTCGTGACGGCAGCAGTGAGGGGATCCTGGACCAGTTTCGAACTATCGAGTTCGACTTTCAGGCCATCGAGCGCCGCACCGAGCTGGGTCGCGATTTCCCCAATGCCTTTGACGGCGATCCCGACGGGCACCCGGACGAGAATTGGGAGGTGTTTCGCGGACGGGTCATCATCCTGCTGCTGGTCGAAAGCAACGACGGGCTCATCGTCGATCAGACGATGAATTACAAGCTGCGCGAAGGGGACGACGGTCTCTGGCGCATGGCGCGCTGGATCGACGATCCGCTGGCGGGCGACTGCGCTGGGGAAGAAACCGGCAAAGTCGCCACTGCGGCACCTGGTCAGCCCGCTACCTGGTCCCAGTTGAAGCAGCGTTAGCAGTAGCCAGTCCAGCCCGTGCCCGTCAGGAGAGGTCGACATCGTGGGGCGCCGCGACGCATGGTCAAAAGGCGCCGCGAGCCCTGGTGGCACCTGCTCCTGACCGTCTTACTGATGGCCTCAGCCGTCGCCGCTATCCTGGTCCAGAACTGGCAGACGAGGAACGCCGAGCATCCACCCGAACTGCCATTCCTGCCCGCGGCCGAGCTGGTCGAGACCGGCTCCTTCGGGGACCGTCTCTACGCCCGCATCGACACGACGCTTGCCGAGCTCGGCATCTGGCCGGAGCTGATTTCCAAACAGCGCCAGTACACCTCCCCCGAGCTAGCCGGAACCCTGATCGACAGCATTGCGGTTCGCGTTCCCGCCGGTCTGCCTTTGACGGTGGTCAACCTCGCCTTGACCCAATTGACTCGACGGTTGGGCGGCGCGGTCTTTCGGGCCGTCGAGCATGGATCTCGCCGTGTCGCCCTCCTGTGCGGCATCGACTCGACGACCACCACCGTCTTCGCGCTCCGCCGCGACCGGCGGCTGAAACGTCGGGTCGGGAGCATCGCCATCGTCCTCGCCGACTTCGGAGCTGACCCCTGGAATCGTCCGCTGGCGCAGCGGTTCTGCGCGCTGCCGCAAGTCTTGACCCTGGCGGTTCTGCCCAATGACGGACATCCCAGAGCCATCGTCGAAATGGCTAAACAGCACGGCCACGAGGTGCTTCTCCACCTGCCGATGGAGCCGCACGGGTATCCGGAGAGCGATCCGGGGGAGGGTGCTATCTTTGCCGATCAAGACGGCGAGACCATCCGCCGCCTCCTGATTGACGGTCTTCGCAAGGTCTCTTCCGCCGTCGGGGTGAAAAACTACATGGGCTCGCGTGTCACCGCCGATTCCCGGGTCATGAAAGAGATCCTGAGCACACTCAAAGAACGCCACCTGTTCTTCCTCGATGGCCGCAGCACGCCCGAGACCCTGGGTCTGGTTGTGGCCAGTGACCTCCAGGTGCCGGCTGTGGGCCGCGATCTCGTCATCGATGGACTCAATGCCATCGAGGGAAAGGCGGCGACAAAGAGGCAGATCGAAGCCAAACTGTGGGAGCTGGCGGCCCTGGCGACCCGTCAGGGCCACGCTATCGGCGTCGGGCACGGTCGCGAGACCACGCTGTTGGCCTTGGAGGCCGCCCTGCCGAGGCTGGAGTCCCGCGGCTATCGCTTCGTTCCCGTCTCCAAGCTGGTTCGCTGACCGTGAGCGACTTCCGTTTTGAGATAATCGCCGAAGACGCCGCGACCGGCGCGCGCGCCGGTCTGCTGCGGACACCACACGGCGTCGTGGAGACTCCGGTCTTCATGCCCGTCGGCACCAGGGCGACGGTGAAGACCCTCAACCAGCAGGACCTGGCCGAGCTCGACGCCGCTATCATCCTGGGCAACGCCTACCACCTCTACCTGCGACCGGGCCACGAACTCATCGCTCGCGCCGGCGGTCTTCACGGATTCATGAACTGGCCGCGGGCTCTGCTCACCGATTCGGGAGGCTTCCAGGTGTTCAGCCTCACCGGGCTTACTCGCATCGTCGAGGAGGGCGTGCACTTTCAATCGCACATCGATGGGTCCCGGCACCTGTTCACGCCCGAAAAGGTGATGGAGATCGAACACGCTCTGGGGGCGGACATCATCATGGCCTTCGATGAGTGCACGCCCTTCCCGTGCACGCCCGATTATGCCCGCGCGTCCATGGAACGGACCCAGAGATGGGCGGAGCGCTGTGTCGTCAGACACAACGAGCTCTCCCTGGGTGGGAGCAGCCCCGCTCTCTTCGGCATCGTCCAGGGAAGCGTCTTCCCCGAGATGCGCGAGTGGTCGGCCCGCTCCCTCGCCGCCCTGGACCTGCCCGGTTATGCCCTGGGTGGTCTCGGCGTGGGGGAGCCTCGGGAAGAGATGCTTCGCACGATCGCGGCCACGCTTCCCCATCTGCCGGCGGTCAAACCCCGCTATCTGATGGGCGTGGGCCTGCCTCACGACCTGGTGGAAGGAGTTTCGGCGGGTATCGACATGTTTGATTGTGTGATTCCCACGCGCAATGCCCGCAACGGTACGCTCTTCACCCGCCGGGGTCGCCTGCGGATCAAGAACGCGGCTTTCGCGGAGGATTTGGGCGCCATCGACCCGGACTGCGATTGTCGCACCTGCAGCAACTACCACCGCGCCTATCTGCGCCACCTTTTCCACACCAAAGAGATCCTGGGGCTGCAGCTGGCGACCTTCCACAATCTCAGTTTCTATCTCGGGCTTATGCGGTCGGCGCGACAGGCCATCATCGACGGCGAATTCAAGGCCTGGAGAGACGACTTCCTCGGTACTTACCAGGACAGCTGATTTTTCGTACTTTCTCTCCCTTGTTCGCCTTCAACCAGCTTTTAACGACCAGCTGTTCAGGTGAACTCTCACAAGCTGAAACCCTCACAACCGGAGATTCACTTTGCTGTTACTGCTGCTGTTCCTCGTCGAGCCCCTTTACGCCATGGGCGCCGCGGGAGATTCCGAGGGGGGCAACCCGGTGGCGACGCTGTTGCCCTTTGTGCTCATGTTCGTCGTCCTCTACATGTTGATTCTGCGACCCCAGATCAAGAAGCAGAAATCGCAACAGAAGATGGTGGACGAGCTCAAGAAGGGAGACAAGATCGTCACCAATGGTGGCCTTCACGGGGTCATCTCGAACATGAAGGACGACATCGTCGTGTTGAACATCGCCGACGGTGTCAAGGTCGAGGTTTCGCGCGCCGCTGTATCGCGGGTGAAGAACGGCGACGTCAAGAAGAGCTGACCGTTTTCACCACAAGCTGATATCCCACCAGAACTGAAGTGCCCAAGGATTGAAGTTCCCAAGCTGAAGTCCCAAGCTGAAGTCACACGGGAGGGGTAGCCGTGAAGGTCGTATTTATGGGGACGCCGGAATTCGCCGTTCCCTCTCTCAGGCAGGTGGCCACCAGCGGCCACGAAGTCCTCGCCGTGATCACCAATCCCGACCGGCCCAGCGGGCGGGGGCGCCGGACCAGCGCTCCTCCGGTAAAGGGGGCCGCTCTCGAGCTGGGTCTGCAGGTACTGCAGCCCACCTCGCTCGACGCCAACGATGTCGCCGACGAGCTCGCCAGCCTTGACGCCGACCTCTTCGTCGTCGTCGCGTTCTCCATCCTTCCCCGCCGCCTGCTGGCCATTCCGCGGCTCGGATCGGTGAATCTCCACCCGTCCCTGCTGCCGGCCTACCGCGGCGCCGCGCCGATCGTGTGGGCCCTCTTCAACGGCGAGACCGAAACCGGAGTAACCACCTTTCTGCTCAGTCCGCGCGTCGATGCCGGCGATGTGCTGCTGCAGGAGCGGGTGGCTATCGAGCCGGAGGAAACCGCCGGTGAACTCGAGGCGCGACTGCGTGAGATCGGCGCTTCCCTGGTTGTGGCCAGCCTCGATGGTCTCGACAAGGGCGGTCTGACACCCAGTCCGCAGAGGGGGGCAAAAGGGGCCAGCCGGGCCCCCAAGCTCGGACGCGAAGACGGCCGACTCGACTGGCGTCTGTCCACCGAGAATCTTCGCAACAGAGTACGGGGCGCCAACCCCGTGCCTGGCGCTTTTACCGAGTGGGCCGGTGGCGTCCTGAAGGTGCACCGCGCCAGGCGGGCGGAGGGCGGTTTTCGCACCGAGCCGGGGACGGTCCTGTTCGCCGGCGCCAAGGAAGGGGGACTGGTGGTAGCTACCAGCGACGGCGCTCTGCAGCTGCTGGAGGTTCAGCCAGCAGGCAGTCCCAGAATGGAGGCCGCCGCCTTTGTGCGGGGCCATCGAATAGAAGTGGGGATGGTCCTGGGAGCCCCGGCCGATGCGTCGGGCGGGTGAGTGTCAGCGGCGGTACCTCAGGTGGCGGTCCCTCACCCGCAGGCTGCCGTGGTCCGCGTGGCCGCTGCTGTGGGTTGGCCTTTGTCGCTTCGGGTCCGAAGCCGCCGTGGCTACGGCTGACGGTAGCGTCGCCACCGGGGCTGCGACGGCGGCATCGGACACCTCGGCCTCGGGGGTAGCGGCGCCGGTGCTGGACTCGCTGGTCCCTCTGGTCCCTCTGGTACAAGGCAGCGGCTTCGGTGTCCTCTCCGTGGGCTCGGCCGTCGCCCCTGCTGACACGCTGACACCCCGCGGCGCTCTGCTGCGCTCGGCGATTCTTCCCGGCTGGGGACAGCTGCGCAATGGCAAGCCCGTAAAAGCGGTCTTCTTCGCCGGAGCCGCGGGCGGCTTTCTCACGGCCGCGATTCTCGATGTGGGGGCCGCTCGCCGCGCCGTTGTGCCAGCCGAGAAGGAAGACCGCGTGGCGAGACGCAATACCCGTTTCCTCTATTTCTTTATAGCCGCTACCCTGTCCGCCGTCGACGCCTTCGTCGACACTCACCTGGCCGATTTCGGCGACGAGCCCCGAATAATGATGTCGGGCAGCGGAGCGCCGTCGCCGAGGATCAGATGGCGACTTTCATTCTGAATGGAGACACCGATGCTGACTCAGGATCAGAAGCTGCAGTTCCGGGAGGACGGCTTCCTCCTCTTCGAGGAGTTGATCAGCGGCGATCGGCTCGCCCGCTACGTGGCGGTCTTTGACGAGTTGGTGGAGCGAGGGCGGAAACTGCAGGAGCCAGAGCCGCATTTCTCTCTCGAGCTCGAGACCGACGGCTCGCCAATACCCGGGCTGCTTCACAAAGTCCAGGGCGTGTGCGTCGTCGAGCCGCGAATCCTGGAGCTGGCTTCCGAACCCGCCATTCTCGACCGGGTCGGCGCCTTGCTGGCCGGGGGGCTGGGCACCCTCGGTGCTGACGCCTATTCATCGGACACGACAATAGATATATTCGGCACCAAGTTTTTCCCGAAGCTGCCTGGCGGGGGCACCTCCACCCACTGGCACCAGGACAATTACTATTTTGGCACCACCTCCGAGCGCATTATCTCCTGTGGCTGCTATCTGGAACCGGCCGACACCGACAACGGCTGTCTCCGCGTCGTGCCGGGATCCCACCGCGGCGGCGGCATTGTCGAGCACCGACAGGAGCAGGGCATGCATGGGAGCTGGACCGAGGTGGACGAGGCCGCGGCGGTAGATATCATCGTGCCAGGCGGCAGCGTCGTCCTGTTTTCCGCCAACCTCCTCCACGGCACCAACGACAACCGCTCCGACCGCTCCCGTTACAGCACGGCGTGGCACTACGTCCCCGGCGATCTGGCTCTCGACCGCTTCCCCCGGGCCGGCTACGAGGACCGGCACACCGTCCTGGGCGTCTAAGGGCGAAAGGCCGGTTCAGGCCGCGTACCCCATCGCACACAGCTCTGTTTCCGGCCAGTCACAGAAGACCGACGAGAGTGTAGGACTTTGCGGCCTCTGCTCTGAGTAACGGGAGCTGGCACCAACGCTGGTCCATCAGTTGCTGTCCTAACCGGTTGCCCATGGGTTGAGTCCTCCTCGCCTCGCTACCGGTCAGGCCCTCGTGAGCTCGCCACGCTCAGTCGAAAGCTACACGCACTACCCCTGCTGCTACCCCGGCCGCGCTCTCCTGGTTGTCGTCGGCTGTATTTTCACCCTCTTCCTGGCCGAGATCACCGGGAGCGCTGGCGCTGCCTTCGAGCTCGACGGTCTCTCGACCTTTGTCGCCAGGCCTGCCGACCTCGCCGGGCGCAACTGCCTGCGCTGGCAGCTGGGGCACCACCTGCCTTTCGGCTTGCGCGAGCTCAGCGGACACCAGCTCACCGTGGCCATATCGCGTCCACGCTGGGGGCTGGGGACCGGCTTGAGCCTGCGTGGCCTCGGAGGGCACCGGGAGACTTCGATCTGGATGGGCGCCGGTCTCTCACCCATGTCTGCTCTGTCCCTGGGAAGTGGCATCCACTTGCTGCAATTGAGGCAAGGGAGCTCCCCCGCGGTCCGCGCGCTCACCCTGTCTGCCGGAGTGCGGCTGAAGATATCGAATACGCGGATGAGCGTATGGCTGCGCGGCCCGGCGGGAGACCTCGCCCAACCCCGGCTGCTGTTGGGCGTGACCCGAATTCTCGACGATGGGAGTTCGCTGCAAAGCTATCTGACCCAGCGAAGAGGGAGCGGCAGGTCCAGCCGACTACACCTCGGCCTGGCTACCCCGGTCAGCCCACGTTTGTCACTGCTGCTGGGCGCCCGCTCCGCCCCCACCCAGTTCGTCGCTGGCGCGCGCGCCGAGGTCGGCGCTCACTTTCTGGAATACCATGTTGATACCCACGTCGTGCTGGGCAGCTCCCACACGGCTCTGGTCGGTCGTGGTTGTGGACCGTCATCTGAGTCGCGGGCCGCCCACGCGTCCCAGGCTGTTGAAATCAAGTCCCAGTCACCCTAAATTCCACTGGTGTCGGTCCGTTTTGCGATCTTTGTCCATCTCACCGTCCATCTCACCGTCCACCTCATTCTGGAAACAAAAACACCGTGCGCATCGGGCATCTACTCACCGGGCATTTACTCACCGGGCATTCACTCACCGGGCATTCACTCACCAGGCATTCACTCACTGGGCATCAGGTCCTCGACCGCGCTGCCTCCCGAAGGGCGGCGCTCGCCGTGGTAGGGGCTTGCTTCCTTGTCTTCTACGGTTGCAGCGACGACGATCCCGACATCGGCGGCTCGACGGTATTGCTGCCCGGGGTCGGGGTCGGGGTCGGGGACACCGACAACCTGCGCCAACAGGTGAGCCTCGACGACCGCTACATCGGCGAATTGCGCATTGAAGGCGATAGCTGGAAAGCAACCGGACCCCGGCAGGAGATCTCTCTGACGTTCGCGGCCAGCGGCCTGGCATCGGTCCGTCAGGTAGAGCTCCTCCTGGAACCCTCGCCGGACTCCGCCTTCGATCTGAGCACGGCTGTTTTCGAGCCAGTCGCACCTCTGGTGACCTTGCCTCCAGGGGCGGAGATCGCTGGCAACAATCAGCTCAGAATAGGCGCCGCTACCCTCACAGTCGATCTGGCCGGAAACCGGATCCTGGGAACTCTGACCCTGAAAACCAGCAGCTCCTTCAATGCCTTCGTGCGGGCCCACATCACCGTCCGCCTCCTGTCGGTGGGGCCCGGCGTATCGCAGAGAGACACCTACGAAGCCGGGGAGCTCAATCTGGGGGTGATCGTCAACTAATTTTCCGTCGAGCCGACGATCTCTTGACGCTTCGGCCGGCAGTCAGTACTTTTCTTGCTCGTGGGGCTGTAGCTCAGTTGGGAGAGCGCTTGAATGGCATTCAAGAGGTCAGGGGTTCGATTCCCCTCAGCTCCACCAGCTCTTCCGAAACGTAACTCTGTGATTCTAACGGAGTTACGTTTT
>Ga0208879_1003510_pt1 | contig 12824 bp, 12 predicted proteins | sample Knorr_S15_td_Bot_FD_185605 | JGI IMG/M metagenome (GOLD analysis project Ga0208879, IMG submission 185605) | Marine microbial communities from Southern Atlantic Ocean transect - Knorr_S15_td_Bottom_ad_5009_LV_A (SPAdes) (version 2) | ecosystem: Environmental > Aquatic > Marine > Oceanic | place...
GCCGGCTCGGGGTCATACCGTACAGTGAGGTAGTACGTGTACTCTCGGATCGCGCGTTCGGTGTCTCCGGTGAGCGCCGCGAGTCGGCCCCGTTCGCTGGCGAAACGAGCCTCGAAGAGGTCGCCCGCCCAAGCCAGCACCAGGGCCACCGGGAACCCCAGGATCACCAGCACCAGGACGAGCTGTGCGGTCCACGGAGGTAGCGTGGGGAATACCTCGGTGAGTGTGTTGGACGCCTCGAATACGCCCCATCCCACAATCGAATAGAGCGCTGCGACACGGACGACGCGCCGTTCCTTCAGCTCCGTCCAGAAGGAGCCCTTTCCACCGTTCTCGGACATGCGGTCAAGCTACGGGCCTAGGGAGCTGGCGTACAAGAAGAAGGGCCGACCCCATGGCCGGCCGCCTCCCCCTAGATCACGCTCGAGGTCCCCACACGTCCAACATGAGTCCAGGAACCCTGGCGAAGTCGCGCTCATTCGCGCTCACGACGGTCAGGCCCCGGGACAAAGCCGTCGCCGCCATCCACATGTCGTGCACGCCGATGACGTTTCCGGCCGACGCGAGGTCGGCCCAGATCTGAGCGTGAGCACGGGCGGCACCGAGGTCGATGCCCAGAACGGGAATCTCAGAGAGCACCGCTTCGACGAAGGCCGAACGACGACTCCGGCGGGCAGGTCCGTCTGCCCGGTGGACGCCGTGGAAGAGCTCGCTAGCGGTCACAACCGACACGAACATCTCGTCGGTGCTGCCGGCTGGTACGTGCTCGCTGAGTTCGAGGCGCCCCCTTTCGTGGTCGATGAAGACCGTCGCGTCGATCAGGAGGCCCACGGGTCTCCAGGCAGCCGGTCCGCGTCACCCCGCGCCGTGGCTAGGTCGGCGGCGAACCGATCGGCTTCATCGGCTCCCAGGCGCGGCAGCGCAGCCAGAACACCGGGGAGTTCGCTCACGCGGCGCCCACGTGGGGCAGGAGTCAACTCGGCCACCGGTCTATTTCCCCGTAACACGATGAACTCCTCTCCGCGATATACGACCCGATTCACTACATCAGCCAAGTTTCTGGCCAACTGAGTCACCGAGATAGGAATCATATTATATGATAACATGTTTCTCATACCCCAGTGAGCTCTGTGAGCGTTGTACGAGCCACTCCGGCTCGATCACAAGCCAGCGAGCAAGCCTCACCGGAAGCCCGCGCACCGGGGATGGGGTAGCGGGACACCCCTCCACATCGCCCAATTGCCTCGAAAGCTCATCGCGCGTAGCCTAGTCGTCCGGGCTGCGGCGGCGCTGCCCCTTTCCACCAGGAGATGTGTGAATGCAGAAGCGTAACCTGACTTTTGGGCTCGCCTTGGTGGCGGGCATCACCGTGCTCGCGGGCGCTGCGAACGTGCTCGACGACGTAGCGGTGAACCAGGGTGGCGGCGCGATGGCTCCGATGTTCCAGGTGGATCCGTTCTGGCCCAAGCCGCTGCCGAACCACTGGATCATGGGCGCGACGATCGGCGTGGATGTCGATTCCGAGGACCACATCTGGCTCGTGCAGCGGAACACGTCCGACCAGTTCGTGGGACGTACCGAGCTCGGGGCCGCTCAGGACCCTGTCCTCAGCGAATGCTGTTCTCCCGCACCCCCGGTCTTGCACTTCGATCAGGACGGCAACCTCGTCGGTTCGTTCGGCGGGCCGAGTGACTCCGGCGAATACAACTGGCCCGGTTCGAACCACGGGATCACCGTCGACCACATGGACAACGTTTGGATCGGTGGAAACGGCTCGACCGAGGCCGGAACGGACCGTCACATCGTGAAGTTCAGCCGTGACGGCCAGTTCTTGGCGCAGTACGGCATGCCCGGCGAGGGCACGAGCAGCCTCGATATGGACAATTTCGGCATGGTCGCGAAGATCTTCGTGGATCCGGTGGAGAACGAGGCATACATCGCCGACGGCTATCGTAATCAGCGTGTAGCGGTGCTAGATGCTTCGACGGGCGAGCTCAAACGCTCCTGGACGGCCTACGGCAACGAAGTCACTGACGAGAGCCCCGGCCGCTACGTGCCTGGCGAGACGCCCCCGCAGCAGTTCCGCACCCCGGTGCACTGCGCGGAGCTCGCCAACGACGGCCTGCTCTACGTGTGTGACCGCCCCTCGAACCGCATCTCCGTGTTCCAGAAAGACGGCACCTTCGTGAGGGAAGTCATCATCGCCCCTCTGACGCTCTCTCAGGGCTCGACGTGGGACATCGACTTCTCCCCGGACGAAGCTCAGACCTACATGTACCTGGCCGACGGTCAGAACATGAAGGTGTATGTCATCGAGCGTGAGACGATGGAGATCCTCTACAGCTTCGGCGACGGTGGACGTCAGCCGGGCCTGTTCTTCGCCGTGCACTCCATCGCAGTCGACTCGAACGGCAACATCTACACGACCGAGACCTACGAGGGGAAGCGCATCCAGAAGTTCACCTACATGGGAATGGGCACCGTGACTGAGGAGAACATGGGCGCGCCATGGCCGGCGAATCGCAGAAGGGGTAGCCAGTAGCCCTTCGATAGGGGCCTCAGCGCCCTGGCTCAGATAGGCGAACGGCCTCACTCGAGAGGGGTGGGGCCGTTTCCTTTTCCAACAGCGGCCGGTCGGTTAGCCGCGAATCCGCTGCTGGATGGCCGGAACACGCGCCGTTGCATCGTCGATGGCGCTCTGAAGCTCCGGCGTAACGGGTGAGACCCCACCGGCCGCCTCGAGGAAGGCGTTGTACTCGCGCATCGCGGCAGCTCCAGTGCGCACGCGATCCAACACGGCTTCCGCACGATCGAAGTCTGCTTCGCTGCACCGACCTTTGTGGTACTCAATCATCGCGTTGATGAGCGGGCGCTCACCGGCGGGCATCCGATTCACTTCGCGGGTGAGGATCGCGAGCGTCCCACGACCCTCGTCGCCGCGGCCAACCGCGCACTGAACCTGACCTTGGCGCAGATAAGCCTGATAGCCCGGATCATCGAACTCCATCGCCAGATCCAGCGCGTCCAGCGCACTGCCGAGCTCACCGCGATTGATATGGGCGATGCCCTTCTGGACGAGCGCAGCCTTGTAGTCATCGGCGTATGCGCTCGATCGGTCGTTCGGTGCCTGCATGCGCTCGTACGCGGCGGCCGCGGCGACCCAGTCGCCTGTGCCGAAGGCGCGATTCCCGGCGTCGAGCTCGGAGCGATCAATCGCCGCCGCGGCAGGGGCCGACGGGGGCGGGGTAGTCGTCACTGGCCGCGGCGCAGGGGTGCCACCCCCGGCCGCCGGACGACTCGGGGCCTGTGCGGTCTGGCCGAGATGTCGTGACATCCGGATGGTGAACGGACCCGCACTCTCGCCTCTGGGCACCGAGAGAACCGTATCGAGGCGGAAATAGGACTCGGCCTCGAGCCGAACCTCGAGCACCAGTGCCTCCTCCGCCACTTCGTGAGCGATCGTGTAGGGCTCGCGAGACGACACCAGCTCGACCGCAGACGCATCGAGCGTGATGGGCGCGCGCACCAAGTAGCGCACCGTCATCTGGGCATCGGTCAACGCAGCGCCCGTTCCCGCATCTACTGCCTGGAAGACGAGCTCGCTCGACGCCGGGGGCTCTTCTTCGCTCGAGCGCTCGATGGTCTGACGGGTGGGAACGTCTCGGTGGCCAACGCCTATTGGGCGGACATCACGTCCGACGAGGACCGCAGCGCCAATTTCGGGAAGATGGCCGTGGCCTCGAATCTCGGCTTCGTGCTTGGCCCGGCGCTCGCGGGCCTCCTGGGAGGCTCGGCGCTCGGCGAGATGCCGCCCGTCATGGCCGCGATCACGATCTCGGTGGGCGCCACGCTCCTCATCTTCTTCGGACTGGAGGAGTCCCGGCTCTGCTCGCTGACCAGCAAGCCGGAGGACGTCGGCGTCCACAGCGTCCTGGGGCAGGAGCACAAGGAGTGCTACACCATCGAGTCGGACGAGGACGTGTCGCTCGCTCACGCGCTCAGACCCTCCCGAATCAGAATCCTGCTGGGTGTCCACTTCCTGATCTTCCTGGCCTTCAACTTCTACTACATATCGTTTCCGGTGCACGCCGCGACGGAACTGGAGTGGTCTCTCACGGAGGTCGGTGTCTTCTTCAGCTCGATGGGCCTCATGATGGCCCTGGTCCAGGGCCCCGTGTTGGCCTGGGCATCGAAGCGCTTCACCGACCGAGGCTTGGTTGCGTGGGGCAGCATGATTCTCGCCGCCGGCTTCGCCGCGTATACCTCGGACTCCGTTCCGGTCATCTACAGCGCTACCACGTGCGTCGCCTTGGGCAACGGGCTCATGTGGCCGTCGCTGTTGGCCATGATCTCGAAAGCAGCGGGCGAACGCACGCAGGGGGCCGTACAAGGCTTCGCCTCGAGCAGCGCGGCGGTCGCGAGCATCGGCGGCTTGCTCCTTGGTGGGCTCCTCTACCAGCAGGTCGGAAGCAGAATCTTTCTCGTCTCGGGCCTGATCACGGTCATCGCGGTCCTGGTGTCGTTCGGGATCCGTGATGGTGATGCCGCAATGGTCCCAGTGGAGGCATGAGCCGAGCCTCTCTGGTGTTCCTAGGCTCCAGCACCTTACCCTACCGGGGTATCCCGCAGTGGAGGCCCAAATGATCGGTATCCGAGTCGCTCCAGCCCCTCTCGTTTTGCTCGCGACACTCTTCCTCGCGGGCCCGGTGGCGGGCCAGACGGTCAGGATCATCCAGACCAACGCCGCGGGGGACAACGTCCATATCATCGACCCGGTCACGAACGAGGTCGTGGACGTGATCATGGGCATTCCGATCCCTCATGGAGTCACGTCTGCTCCGGACGGGAGCGTGTACTACTTCAGCAACGAGGTCGATCACACGCTCGACATCGTTTCGACCGAGACCCTTCGCGTCACCGCGCAGATCCCACTGTCGGGTCGGCCGAACAACGTCGCGATCACGCCCGACGGCCGGAAAGTCTATGTGGCCATCGCCTCGGACGGGTTCGTAGACGTGATCGACGTCGTCGAGCGCCGCCGGTCGGGACGGATTCGCACCATGGGCGGCGTGCACAACGTCTACGTGACTCCCGACGGAAAGCACATGGTCGCAGGAATGATCGGGGCGCGCACGCTCACGGTCGTGGACACCGAGACCGACCAGCCGCTGTGGTCGAAGCACTTTCCGGAGGGCGGCGTGCGCCCCATGACGTTCGCCACCAACGCGGACGGCTCAACGAGGTGGATCTTCGTCCAGATTTCCAGCTACCACGGTGTCTTCGTCTTGGATTTCGCGACCAAGGAGGTGGTGCGTTATTTGGCGATGCCGGAGCTGCCCCTCACTCGCGTGAGCAACGACGCGCTGCAGGGTTCGCCCGGACACGGCCTGGCGGTATCACCGGACGGCACCAAGCTCTGGTCGACCAGCAAGCCCAATAGCCACGTCTACGCATGGTCGCTGCCTGACTTCGAGCTCCTGGGAGGCGTCGAGGTCGGTCACGATCCGGACTGGCTCACGCAGACGCCGGATGGACGCTTCCTTTATGTGGCCAATGCCGGCTCGAACACCGTGTCGGTCGTCGACACCGAGAGAATGATCGAGATCGAGCAGATCAGGGTGGGTCAGGTTCCGAAGCGGAACCACACCGCGATTCTGCCCGGAGGGACCCGATGAACGCCCCGTACAGAGTCTCGTGGGCGACGCCCATGGTGCTCTCGATCGCGCTCGCCGGATCGGCAGTGCCGGCGGCCACCCAGGAGCCCCTCAGCTTCGAGGTCTACCGGAGCGAGATCGAACCGATCTTCATCGCACCACGCGGCGGCCATGGACCCAGCGTGTCGCCGTGCGCTACGTGCCACGTGACCAGCGGCACGCCGCTCAAGCTCGCTCCGCTGAACGAGCGCGACGACGGAAGCGTGTATTGGACCGAGGTCGAGTCCCGCCGAAACTTCTCGGTGGTATCGAGGCTCGTGGTTCCCGGCCAGCCCGAGCGAAGCCGACTGCTTCTGAAGGCGCTGGCCGTGGGGGCCGGCGGAGCACCGTTCCACGTGGGTGGGAAGTTCTTCGCCAGCCAAGGAGACCCCGAGTGGCAACGCATGGCCGCCTGGGTACGGGCCGCGGACACACCGGCCAACCTCGAGGACCGTGAGACCGCCAGCCCGCCCCTGGACTTCGAGTTCTTCCAGACATGCGTGCAGCAGATCTTCCAAAACAAGCGTGAGGGGCGCATGGAGTGTGTGCACTGCCACGGCGGCGGCGCGCGCGGATTCGCACGTAACATCCCGGATGGCCGCGCCTATTGGAACCTCGAGGAGTCGCGGAGCAACTTCCAGATCATCTCACGCTACGTGGAGCCGGGCTTCCCCGAGAGGAGCCGCTTCCTCATGCACCCGCTCGCGCCGGAGGCGGGGGGCGACCCATACCACAGCGGAGGCCGGCGCTGGTTCTCCAAGGATGACGCCGAGTGGCAGATGCTCGCCGCCTGGGTGCGGGGCGACGGCCCGACGTGCATGGTCGGCTAGGTCAGCGCCTCGGCCCGATCCTGTTGATCTGCCGCCCCCACCGGGCGCGGCTCTCTAGGGCGAGCAGCTTACTCATGATCTCGCGCCCATCGAGTCCGGTAGCTTCGAGGATCTCGAGCGCTTCCGCGAGCGAAAGCGGCCCCTCGTCGGCGGCCTCTGCTTCCGTCTCGTCCTCGCCATCCAGGGGTGCCTCGCCAGGCCGCTGATCTTCGTCCTCACCTTCGATCGCGTTTTCGGACTGCGCGAGATCGTCGGCATCGACCGGGCCCTCCGCGGTCGCCCTTCCCGAGCGCCGGTCCGCCGCATCCAGCGAGTCCAGCATGCGCTGGGCCATGGCGAGGTTCCACTTCGCGTCGGGTTGGTCGGGACTCAGGCGAAGCGAGCTCTTGTTGGCCTCCACGGAGACGCCGGCGTGGACCCGAATCGAGTCGCCGCTCTGGGCCGCCGTCGCGCGCAGCAGTCTGGACAGTCCGACGTTGTAGAGAGCGAGCCTACGGACTTCTTCATCTTCACTCTCGGTCCCGATCAAGAGCTGTTCCTCCGCGCCTGAGCTCCCGATGCCCAACAGGGTTGTGCCGAGGTTGTAGCGCAGGTTCGGCCTCGGCGCCTGATCATCACTCGCGCCCCGGTAGACGCCCGCGGCCCTCGGCATCTCCAGATCACGATGGAGGCGATTCCCGTGTTCCACGCTCGCACGCTCCCTGACCGACGCGAAGGAGAGACCCGCGAGCGCGACGCCAACGAGCGTCGCCATGCGCCACCACGAGCCGACCGCCGCGTCCAGCTTCTCGCGGCTCATTCTTCGGCCTCCACGTGCCTGGGAAGCTCGACAACACCGTCGGCATCGAGCTTCCCTTCCCAAAGGAGCAGCGGGAGCGCGAACAGAACCAACCACAGCGCCGCCCCGACGGGTTCACTTCCGCCTGTGTCCTCCAGGCTCTCACGGCGGAGACTGCCCAGCAAGCCACGCAGCCCACCCCCACCCGTCACGTTGCGGTAGCCACCTCCGCCGGCTGCCGCGACCCGCCTGAGCAGGTCCTCGTTGAGGCGCGTGACAACGGGCTCGCCATCTTCTCCCAACATCGTGACCGAGTCGGGACCGACCGCAATCAGCTCGGATCCGCCGGTGGTGCCGATCCCTGCGGTCCACACCATCACGCCGTCAGCGGCACTGGCGGCCACGGAGTCCAACACCGCCCCTTCTTCTTCGTGACCCTCGCCGTCGCTGATGATCAGGATGACCTTCTGGGCCTCAGGCCGCGAGCGGGCATCCAGCGTGGCACGCGCATGGGTGATCACTGCGGACAGCGCCGTCCCCTGGTCGCGCTCGAGCTCGACCAGGTCGGTGGTAAGTGACTCGGTGAAGAAGCGGATGAGATCGGGGTCGTCGCTCATCGGCAGCACCGAGTAGGGCCAGTCCGCGAACACGGTCAGCGCCAGCCGTTCGTTCTCCATGACGTCCGCGATCGCGTGGACGACCTCCTTGGCCCGCGCTAGCCGACCCCCCTCGACATCGGTCGCCGACATGGAGTACGAAAGATCGACGGCGATGACCATATCGACTGGCTGTGACGCGTCGAGCGCGGCTCCCAGTCCCAGACGAGGGCCCGCCGCTGCTAGCCCGAGAGCGGCACCGGCTGCGAGGAGGCACCAGAGCCGGACTCGAGGGAAGCCATACAGATCCCGAGAAGTGAGTCGCCTGGCAGCCTCTGCCCCACCAAACGCCTCCGCAAGCTTCCGGTGCCGAGCAGCTTGGGACGTGAGCCCGAGAGCGAGGATCAGGAGGACCAGCGGAGTCAGCGCCAGAAGCTCGGGGTTCGAAAAGCTCATGGCACGACCCCCCATCGCGATCCGCGCAGCGTAGTCGTGCACAACACCAGCACTGTTCCTGCGAGCAGGAACCAGAGCCCCAACGGAATCGGCTCACGCTGCTCGGTCATGACCTCGGACGGCATCTCGAGGCGATCGATCTCGTCGTAGATCTCGTCCAGCGCCTCGATATCGTTGGCCCGGAAATACCGACCTCCGGTGATGCGCGCCGCCTGGGTCAACACCGTCTCCATCTCCACAGCGGCGAGGCCCTGAGTCAACTCGTCACCGATCGCAATCGCGTAGACCTTCACGTCGAACGCCGCCGCGGCCCGGGCCGCGAGCGCGGGAATGAGCCCCGCTTTGTTGTGCGCCCCGTCCGTCACGAGAATGAGAACCTTCGAGCTGTGCGGTTGATCCTTGAGCAGCCCTGCCCCGGCGGCGATCGCTCCGGCCACATCGGTGCCGTCGACCAGCAGGCCGACCTCCATGGCGTCGACCGCCATCTCGACCACGTAGCTATCGTGCGTCAGCGGGAGGCGCGTGAGAGACTCGCCGGCAAAAGACACGACGCCGACGTCATCGCCGCGCTCCGCCAGGAACCGCCGCACGATGGTCTTGGCCGCCTGAAGGCGCGTCGTGCGCACCGCCATGTCCTCGGCCCACATCGAGGTCGAGAGATCGATCGCAAAGGCGACACCGACTCCCTCGGTGATCGGCTCCTCCGTAACGCGCACGAACCGTGGCTGGGAGATCGCCGTTGCGAGCAGCGCGATCGCCGTGACGCGCATGATGCGCGGCGCCAACTCGAGCGCGCGCTCACGCCAGCCGGCCAGGGCGAAGGAGTCCACGACCTCACCACGGACGACCAGGAGGCCCGCCAATGACGTAGGCCGCGTCCACCACCACCACATTGGTGCGAGGAGCACGAGGAGGAGGAGCGCCGGCTGGCCGAATTCGAAGCTCATGGCCCACTCTTCCACGAGCCCTGTACCCAATCACGCAGCGCGGTCCAATGGCCTTCGGCGGCTCCGCTGTCCGGGCGGAGGCGCCCGAACTTCACGATCTCGGCGGCTTGCATCGACGAGTAGAGGTCTGGGGCAGAGCCGTTGGTGTGCGTCTCGAGCCGGCGCATGAGCTCCGAGCTGGTCAGCGCCGGACTCCACTCGGACTCGAACGCCTCAACGTACGTCCTCACCACCCCGCTGCTCTGCTCGTAGAACTCCGCGGTGCGCCCCGCCGTGTGCAGGCCCAACCCGAGAATCCGATCCAGCTCGTCGAGCGCACTCTGCCAGCGAGCGAACGCCGGATCGACATCGGGCGTCTCGGGCGGTGCATTGGCACGCCGCTCGGCCAGGATGCCCCTCGTCACCGATGTCGCTACACCGACCAGGATCCCTCCGAATACCATCATCATGACCACGGAGGGCCAGTTCCAGCTGGCGCCGAAGACATCCGCGGCAGGTCTCGGCTCGAGACCGTCCGTGACATCCTCCATCCCGATCACCGAAGCGACCCAGACGGTTTGACGGGCCACAGCGACGCGGGTGAGGGTTGACCTCGGGACCGAGCCGCTCTCGATCGCCGCCCACGCTCCGATGACCGAACCACCGGGCAGGCGCTCACCCTCGACGCCGGCCCCGGGTCCTATGAACACGTCCAGGCCCGGCAGGAGCGCGACACCTTCCTGGAAGGCGATCAGCGGATAGGTAAGTGTGAGCGATGCCCCTTCGCCGGACGGCTCGGCCGTCCATGTGGCGGGGTGGTGACTCTCCAGACCCAGAACCGTCGGGACCGTATCGGGGAAGTAGACCGCGCTCCCCGGGGGCACACCGACTCCCACTGTGAGCTCGAAGACATCCGCCTGACCGACGGTGTCTCCGGAAAGCATCACGATCGCCTCGGTGCGGATCTGGGCCTCCGCGAGAGAAGGCGCAGCCACTACGGCGAGCCCGCACACCAGGCCGAACGAGAAGCCTCGGAATCTCACCGGGTCACCCGGTCGCGCCGTCTGAAGAAGCCGATCAGGGCCGGCACGTAGTCTTCCGCAGAGCTGACATGGATCATGTCCGAGCGGAGCTGCATGAACTGGGCCTCGATGGCGTCACGCTGGGCAGACCGACGCGCCGAGTACTCGTCGCGTACCCGAGCGTCGCTGGTGTCGACGAGGCGACGCCGTCCGGTCTCCGGATCCGCGAGCGCCAACATGCCTACATCTGGAAGTGACTCGGCCCCAGGGTCGTGCAGCCTGATCGCCACGAGATCGTGCTCGCGACTAAACCTGCGTGCATCTGATGCGAATGCGGGGTCGGAGTCCTCGTCGAACTGGAAGTCGCTGATCAAGAAGACCGTCGTCCGCTGATGCAGGACTCTCCCCGCGTACTCCAAGGCGGTGGAGAGCTTGGTGCCCCTACCTGCGGGTTGGTAGGCGAGGAGCTCCATGACCAGACGCATCGCGTGACGGCGTCCGCTGTCTGGCGGAACGAAGTGCTCGACCCGATCGGTTACCAGGAGCAGCCCGACCCTGTCATTGTTGGCGGTGGCTGCCAGGGCGAGAATCGCCGCGATCTCCGACGCGATGACGGCGTTTCGCTTCGCGCCGGTCCCGAAGTCCTTCGACGCGGACAGATCGACCACGAGGAGCGCGGTGAGCTGACGCTCTTCCACGAGCTCTTTGATGAACGGGCGCCCACGCCTAGCGGTGACGTTCCAGTCGATCGCGCGCACGTCGTCACCGGGCTGGTACTCGCGCACATCCGAAAACTCCATGCCCCGGCCCTTGAAGACCGAGTGGTACTCGCCGCTGAACAACGACTCCACGAGGCCGCGTGCACGCAGCTCGATGCGCCTTACCTGAGCCGCGACCTCCTTGGAGAAAACGTGCTCGCCCACCATGGCGCTCAGGGTGCCTGCACCGCCCCCAGGACGCGCCGCATGATTTCGTCGGCGTCGATGCCCCGGGCGTCGGCTTCGTAGGTGGTCCTGAGTCGGTGGCGCATGACCATGGGCGCCATCGCCTTCACGTCGTCGGGCATCACGAAGTCCCGGCCCTGAAGGTACGCCCGGGCACGTGAGGTCCGCGTGAGGAAGATGGTCGCGCGCGGGGAGGTCCCGAAGTCGATCAAGTCTTCGAGATCCTCCAACCCGTACGCGGCGGGCTCGCGTGTCGCAAAGGCCAACTCGACCATGTAGTCGAGGACCTTCTCCTCGACATGGACCGCTGCGACCGCCTTTCTGGCCTCCAGGATCGCCTCGACCGTAGCCACGGCCTCGATCGGGCCCGGATCACCATCCGCGACGCGCCGGACAATGGCCTTCTCCTCCTCCCGATTCGGATACCCGATGTCGAGCTTCAGCGCGAAGCGGTCGAGCTGGGCCTCCGCGAGCGGATACGTCCCGTGGAGCTCCACGGGGTTCTGCGTCGCGAGCACCATGAACGGTGAGTCCAAGGGATACGTCTCCCCAGCGATCGTCACCTGCTTCTCTTCCATCGCCTCGAGGAGCGCCGCCTGGACCTTGGGTGGGGCTCGGTTGATCTCGTCCGCGAGGATGATGTTCGAGAAGATCGGCCCCTTGTGGACGCGAAAATCTCCGCTGCTCTGGTCGTAGACCGGCGTTCCGACGATGTCTGTCGGAAGAAGGTCCGGGGTGAACTGGATCCTGCGGAAATCGGTATGGATCGCCTGAGCAAGCGTTCTCACCATGAGCGTCTTCGCGAGGCCCGGCAGACCCTCGAGCAGAATGTGTCCGCCCGTGAGCAGCGCGATCAGCAGTCCCTCGACCGCGTGATCCTGCCCGACTACACGTTCGTGGACCGCATCAGCGACCGTCGTGAGAAGATCATTCCCGGACCGCACCGTTGCAGATTCCATGTACCCTGTGTGCTTGGTTGAGTCGCGCTTCTGGACAGCCTACGAAAACTAGCGCGGCGCCTAATCTCCGGGCATGTAGGCCAGGGCGCTAGGGAGCCGGTACCGACTCTGACAGGCCCGGCGGCGATCCGATCCGCACGCGAGGGATGCCGAGAACCTGCTCCACCTTGAGCGCCGCTGCGAGCAACGCTTCGTCCTCCCCAGCAGCGGCCACGAGCTGAAGTCCAACGGGCATGCCGGCATCGTCGAGACCGACTGGGATCGTCACCGCGCATAGTCCTAGCATGTTTCCGCAGCACGTCGGCCGCAGCGCAGCGCCGTTGGTCTCCATGTACCGGTCGAGGTCACTCACCTCCGCGACCGACGGCGGGGTGATGATCGCGGTAGGCAACGCCAAGATCGCTCCGTCGGTGAAGAGCCCGTCTGCGAGGGACTTGAACCGACGGTGCTCCTCGAGCGCCGCGAGATAGGTGGGGTCGTCGAGCAGGACCGCACCCTCGAGTCTCTTCCCTACCGTCGGATGAAGGATGTCGATCCAGCCTGGGAGCTCGCGCTCGAGGAAGGCTCGGCACTCGGGACGTGCGAGGCTTACGCGCATGTATTGTTCGTACGCGCGGTCC
>Ga0208879_1003512_pt1 | contig 12820 bp, 5 predicted proteins | sample Knorr_S15_td_Bot_FD_185605 | JGI IMG/M metagenome (GOLD analysis project Ga0208879, IMG submission 185605) | Marine microbial communities from Southern Atlantic Ocean transect - Knorr_S15_td_Bottom_ad_5009_LV_A (SPAdes) (version 2) | ecosystem: Environmental > Aquatic > Marine > Oceanic | place...
CTTTACCTTCCTGGAGATATTGATATTTATATGGCAAAATCAACCAATTTGGGTAAAGATTGGTCAGAATTAGAAAATGTGACAAATACACCTGGAGGAATATTCCCGGATAAATCACTTGAAGTTGGCGTCCACTTGGCAAATGTAGCCAATGATGATGAAGTAGCTGTCTTCTTCCAAATGCCTGATTTTTATAATGAATCCTTACCACCAGCTCTTGGATACGAAGATTACCAAAATCGTGTCTATGTTGGTTTGTATGGAAATGATTATGAATTTGTTGGGAATGACGGTGAAATGGGTGTGACACCTGAAGCATTTACCTTGAGTCAGAATTTTCCAAATCCTTTCAATCCAATTACACACATCAAATATGATGTGAATATGGCTGGGCTTGTAACAATGGACTTATTTGATATTCGAGGATCAAAGGTTAAATCACTTATTAATGAGTCGAAAACAGTGGGGTCTCATGAGTTCGCTTTTGATGGCTCGAGTATTTCCAGTGGAGTCTATTTTTATAGTATGACTGTGAATGGGGTTACCCAGACTCGTAAGCTCGTGTTAATGAAATAATTTTTCACGAAAAATAAATCTAAAAATAAAGTGGGACATTGTGAGGGCAGTGTCCCACTTTATCGTTTTATACGTAAATAACATGGAGAATCTTATGCGATCATTTTTATGGGTTTTTACTGCGATGAGCCTTTTAATAGGAAAGGATATCACATATAAAATTCAAAACTTAACTCAAGACTCACACCAATTAATTTCTGTAAGGGGTGTGGGACAAACACAACAACATACCAATTCAAACAGATCTTCTCGTGATGATACTACAACTATTTGGCTCGAAGATTTTGAAGGAGATGTTTCCGGATGGACCGTTGCATCAGAATGGGAATTAACAGAAGAATCTAGTTTCAGTCCAACACATAGTTTTAATATGGATGATGACAACTATGATGTTGTTTCAAGCCTTATTTCACCTATTCTCTCAGTTCCTGCACTCGAATCTGAAAATGAAACATTAAAACTTAATTTTGCATTATGGTGCGATTTCCCAGATTTTGATGGCTCAGGTGATAATTATCTAGAGGATTATTATTGGGTTGATATTGCGAACGTTACTGACGTTCCTGTCTTTTTTCATGAAACAAATTTCGATGCGTACGATGGTCAAAGTTGGTGGTGTGGAGATCCGGGTGTTGGTGGATACCTTGATGCTTGGGTACAAGTACTTCAATCGCCCACGATTACACTTCCTGCAATTGATCCTACCATGTCAGCTATGTTGAAATGGGGTCTTGAGGATTATGCTGGTGCCTCTGTGGGTGGAACATGTACAGATGGATGGGATGCGGCAAACGTTCGTATTTCAAATGATGGTGGTTCCACTTGGAACCTTCTTAATGGAAGCGATCTATACGATTTTAGTTATGGATACGGCTGGATTTATAATGATAGCGAATATGACTGCGGTGGTTCCCTTGAACAGGTGGCTGCAGGTTGGGGTGGTCAAGCTGATTGGCATGAAGTAACCTTTGATCTTAGTAGTTATGCTGGGCAAGAAGTCATCATCCAATTCGCATTTGGTTCTGATCCTGCTTATTCAACACCAGACGATAATACATTGACCGGTTTTATGGTGGATGATATTGTGGTTTCAGGTGGGAATGGTGAAGTTGTTTTTACAGATAACGCAGACGATGAAAATTATATGATTCCCATGAATGGACTAGAGTTTGCTTGGGAACAATTATTTTATGATTATGGCGATGTATCTCGCCCAGGGAGTCTAGGATGGGAGATTTATCCACCCGGAGCTCCGTTTAACGGGAATGCTCAGTTAGATATTTCTGGATACGCAGGTGATGATATACGAGTTCGTTTTACTGCTCGTACAGATGATAATGATGATGGTGGAAATGGTGAAGGACTTTATATAGATGATGTTCACATGTGGAAAGTTTCCTTTAATAATGTCCCCATGGTTGACAATCTTGAAGCAGTTGGCCTTGATAACCAGGTTGTTGTTTCTTGGGATATGCCTCCTGGCGGCAGTTATGATGGGGATGATATTTCATTTGTGGATGGATCGTTAGAAGATGCGATCTGGATGGAAAGTGGTACTTCTGTTATGGGAGAGATGTTTAATATGCCCTATGGTGTTGAAGCTGTTTTTGCAAACTCAAGTGCAGTTTGGGGCGAACCAGATCATGGCGGTACAACAACCTTATATGGTTATGAGGTTGTGGCCGGAACCCCATTACCCACTGCAACCTATTCTACTTCTATCACTTTGGATGAAGGAGTTTGGAATATAGTTGATCTAGGGTGGACATTTACAGGTGATTTTGTATTGGCGATTGAGGTGAGTACTACGATTGCCATTTCAATTGATGCAGATGCTGCACCTGGTCAACATTCCTGGGCAAACTTAGGTGGCTGGCAACCCTGGACAGAAGTTGCATTGGAATATGGATTGACTGATGGAGAATTCGCGGTCAATGCAAATGTAACCACTGTTGGCGGGATTGATCCAGTTTTCAATGTGTACAGAAGCATGAATGGTGATGACTTTAGCATGATGTTCAATGGTGAAGGAATCGATGATAATATGTATACGGATAATACCGTTCAAAATGGAAATGAGTATTGTTACCAAATCACATCTATATACAATGATGATGAAAGTAACCCTGCCGGTCCTGTCTGTGCAATGCCAGAAGCGCAAACCATTTATGAAATTGCATATGATGATGGAACTGATGAAACGAGTATTAATGCAGGAGAAATGAATTTTCTTGGTGTAAAATTCACTCCAAATAGTTACCCTGTAGATTTATATAGGGCGAGTTTTTATACTGTTGGTGCATCCAATGGTGTTGGCTTCGTAAATATTTGGGATGATGATGGAACCGATGGTTTACCAGGAACTCCTCTTATAGAAAATGTACCTATCACTTTTGCCGGTGGAAATTGGACACAGGTTTCCTTAAGTAATTATGGTGTTACGATTGATGATGGTAGTTTTTATATCGGTTGGATGGAAATGGCACAAACACCTCCGATTGGTGTTGATACAAATAATCCAGCAACATACAGTTACATTGATGTTGGAATTGGTGTTGGTTGGGAGCCATTCGGTAATTACTTTGACGGCGCACTAATGATTCGCGCCGAAGTCGATTCCGTTAATGCTATGGGACTCGATGATTTGGAAGGGAATGTCCCTGAGTCTTTTGGGCTAAAACAAAACTATCCAAACCCTTTTAATCCGACAACTACAATTGAGTTTAATCTGGCGTCAGATGCTCTCATTTCCTTAGTATTATATGATGTGACTGGAAGAGAGGTTATGAATCTTGTTGATCGTAATCTTGATGCGGGGCATTATTCATTCGGATTAAATGCAAGTGATCTGCCTTCGGGGATGTATTTTTACAAACTATCCGCGCAGGACTCTCAAAACCATTTGATGTTTACATCAACTAAAAAACTGGTCTTGATGAAATAAGCTTGGAACGATAAACTAATAATGAGGGGTTTTTAACAGCCCCTCATTTTTTTAAAGAGAACAATTTTATGAAAAAATACCTACCAATTATTTTAATCTATCTAACAAGTATCGGGTTATCTGATTTTTATTCTGATCGATTTTTAATTTATATTGATAATTCGATATCATTATTCGAGATCAACGAAAATACAGGCCGTACTAATCTTGAAGAATTAGACCAAAAAATGGACGAAATTGGAGCATCTGGGATACATCAATGGTTATCTTATGCGAGGCCAACAGATAGAGACGGCGATACTTATTTAAACAGGTATTATGTGATTCAATTCAATTCATCTCGTTCAGATATTCAAGCTTTGGTAAAAAATGTAGAATCTCTTCAATCAATTCGAACCTCGGAAATCATGACCATAAATCGGCCAACTTATATTCCCAATGACCCTCGATGGAATCAGCAATGGTATTTACCCAATATCGAAGCTGACTTGGCCTACGATTTATGGGATATTGATGGCGGCCAAATCCCAGGTCAAATAGAGGGAGGAGAAATTATTGTGGGAATTGTGGATGATGCATCCGATTGGGATCACCCGGATCTCATAAATAACATTTGGCAAAATTTGGGTGAAGATGCAGATGGCGATGGCGTTGTACTAGTCCAAAGCGGCAATAGTTGGGTTTTTGATTCAGGTGATGTAAATGGCGTGGATGATGATGATGATGGCTATATAGATAATTTTATTGGATGGGATATGGCCGACGATGATAATAATCCAATTTATCCATCGAATAATTTAAGCCATGGAACATCAGTTGCTGGGTGCGTTTCTGGTTCTACCAATAACGGGGCTGGAATTGCCTCGGTGGGTTGGTCCGTAAAACTTATGCCATTCAGGTGTTCAGAAAATGGGGAATACATTGAATATGGGTATAATGGAATTCTTGCCGCTGCGCAAATGGGTGCTAATGTGATTAATTGTAGTTGGGGTGGATTTGGTGGCGGAAACCAGTCTGTGATTAATAGTGCTTACAATAATTATGGATGTATTATTGTTGCCAGTGCGGGAAATGGAGATGCAGATGGAAATACTAATTTTGATTATCATGCTCCATCAGGATTAAACAATGTATTATCAGTAACCGCCACAGGATCAGGAGATAATTTTGGGTGTTGGGCAACTGCAGGTACAACAGTGGATCTATGTGCACCGGGTGAAAATATTATGACCACCTCTCTCAATGGAGGGTATGGAGCTGCATGGGGAACATCATTTTCATCCCCTATCACTGCTGGGGCCGTTGCTTTGATTTGGTCAAAATTTCCGACAGAATCACAGGAATGGGTGGTAGACAGAATTATTACTACGACAGATGAATTCGCTGATATGGATGGATCTTGCAATGCGGGTAGTTTAGAAGGGATGCTTGGATCTGGTCGTTTAAATATCAATAAAGCCCTTAGCGCTGGTATTTTTCCCAGTTTATCAATTATTGATGTGAATTATCAAAATGATGATGACGGAGATGGCGTATTTAATCCGGGTGAACAGGTAAAAGTAAAAATTATTGTTGCAAATGGTGAAGGCTGGGCTGACGCCGAAAATGTAGTTGCAACGATTTCAACAGATGATGATCGAATCGCTTTTATAGATAATGTTATTGAGTTTGATAACATCATTCCTGCAGGTGGATCTTCCTTTACCTTGATCGATCATTTCCTTATTTATGGTCTCCCTGATGCTCAATTAGGAGATATCCCATGTACAGTTCATTTAGTTGCTGGAACAGAATCACCCTTCTATGAAACGGATGTGGAAATTGACATTTCTTTGTCTCTGAATCAATTTGGGTATCCAATTACTGGGATTAATATTAAATCTTCTCCCATGATTGCTGATCTAGATGGGAATTCTTACAGTGAGATTTATTTTGGTGGGGAAGATGATAAATTACATGGCTATATGATTGCAGGTATGACCCAATATGGATTTCCATTTGACTGCGAAGACAAAATAAGATCTAGTCCTGCTGCTGGCGATGTGGATGGGGATGGGGATAATGAAATAGTATTCGGTTCGTATGATGGCAATTTATATATATTAAGTACAAATGGAGATCAGGAATTAGCTTATTCCCAAACTGGATATATTGTTGGAGCGCCAGCATTATTTGATTTAGATGGAGATAATGATCTAGAAATAATTTTTACCACTCAAAATGGAAATAATGGTAAAGTTTATGCAATTCACCACGATGGAAATGACGTAGAGGGGTTTCCTGCCGATATTTCCGAAAAAATGTTGGTTGGTCCGGCAGTTGGCGATCTTGAAGGAGATGGCTCACCAGATATAGTCGTAGTTACTTGGGATAAAAATATTTATGCAATAAATGCGGATGGTACCACGAAATCTGGGTTCCCATTCGCAACTTCAAAACGCTTTAATTCTCCGCCAACCCTTGTCGATTTGGATGATGATGGGGACTTAGAAATTGTGGCTGGAAATGATGATGGAGATCTTTACATCCTACACCATGATGGAACTGTCATGGCGTTTTATTCAACAGGTGATGACATTCGTGGAGGTATATCCGTAGCAGATTTGAATGATGATGGTTCTAATGAATTATTATTTGTAGGGTACGATGATTTTCTCCATGTATGGAATCCTATAAGCGGAGAAGAACTAGATGGTTGGCCGATTGATTTAGGATATAATTCGCTTTCAGGACCGGTTGTAGCGGATTTAAATAATGATGGTGATTTAGAAGTCGTTGCGGCGATGAAATCTGGAACTGTTTATGTATTTCATCACGATGGAACCCTTTTTAATAATTTCCCAATAAACTTTGCTGGTAATATTGAATCAACGCCAACGATTGGGGACCTAGATAATGATGGAGATTTTGAAATAATCATTGGCACAACTCAAGGATTACAGGTTATCGATATTAAATCAGAAGCTGGTTCTCGTGATTCTTGGAAGATGCATCGTGGGAATTTGCATCGAACCGGATTGTACGATATCAGTCTTGTTTCAATCGATTACGATAAAAATATACTTCCTGAAAAGTTCTTTGTTAGTCAAAATTTTCCAAATCCATTCAATCCCACAACTCACGTTAATATTCAGCTGCCTGAAAGGAATAATTTAACTGTGAGTATATATGATATTTCCAGTCGTTTAATTAATACATTGGTAAATGATGAGGTAGACGCTGGGTTTTATTCGATAGAATGGAATGGAAAAGACAAATTTAGTCAGTCAGTGCCTACAGGCGTTTATTTTATGAAAGTGATTTCAGGTGATTTCACAGCGACTAAAAAAATGGTCTATATAAAATAATTGGTATGATTGCCAATAATGGAATTTATTAAGTAAGTTTACACACAACCCAACTGGGAGTTTATTATGAGAAAATTATTTGTAATTGTATTAACAAGTGGATTGCTTCTAACTGGAGCATGGGCGGAATTAGATTGTCCCCCAGATTCATCCTATCACATCGATACAAGAACTATGTTACCAGATGGTAGCCCCAATCCAACCTATGGTCAGGAAATAGCAACAGGTTTATGTGGTTGTCTTGGCTTTGTGGATGGTGCTGTTATTGATGGCAACAATATTATTTTCACGATTCGTATGGTTGATAATGAACCCATTCGTGGGATTGAATTAGATATCTTTCATGATAATGTAGATTTAAGTTATGCTGGCCTGTCTAAGGGGAGTAAACTTGAAGATGTTCAAGATGAGGATGGGAATCCAAGAACAATGACTCTATTGGGAAATTATCTTGAAGATCATCTTAAAGTATTAGCATATAGTACATCTCGTGCGCGAACCACAGGCGATGGGACCGAAGGTGATTTGATCCATATAACTTACGCGTTGGCAGAAGGAGCTTCAATGCCGGAAGCAGTAACATTTTATTTTGGGCTAGCGAATCTTCCAGGAACATCAATGGACCCAGAATTATTAAATGTTGTTTGTGGATACCCTGATGAAAATAATCAAGCAGTTGTGTCAACTTCGACCGTATCTGTAGATGGTGGTGAAATTATTCCAGAAAAATTTGCCTTAAATCAAAATTATCCAAACCCTTTTAACCCATCAACTCAAATATCATTTGATGTACCAATTGGTGGTGACCATGTTATGTTGAATATTTATAATATATTGGGACAGAATGTGAATACGCTTATCAATGAAGTATTGAGCCCTGGCGCGTATAAAATGGAATGGGATGCTACGGATGCATTCGGAAGTCCTGTCGCATCGGGAATCTACTTTTATGAATTAAGAAGCAAAACTTTCACTGCTAGAAAGAAAATGCTTTTAATTCGCTAAAGCTACTTTTAAACCCCTACTTTTTATTAAATTCCCCCATCTCTGGATGGGGGAATTTTTTTATGCGGTATATTATAATTAAACTACTTGTTGGATTAACTTTTAGCTTTGTCCTCTCTCAGCAACCTTATAGGTCTGTAGAACATATTCAAGAAGAGTGGACAGATTATACATCCTATCAAAGAGAAGAAATGGTGTCATTTTGCGATTTCCTTTTTAGAGAAGGCCAATATGAAAGGTGCCTACTTACTTCATTTCAATTACTATATAAATTCCCAACTGATCCATTAAAACCGGCTATTCTTTATTATATAGGACGATGTTATGAAGAAATGAAAAATTATACTCTCGCTCATAGATACTATAGACAAGTGTTGGAAATTGAAACAAATACATCAATTACATATAAAGCAGCATCCTATAGGGATTTATACGTAAACCTCCTTGATGAAGATGTTGAGGAATTAATGAAAGTAACTGAAAATTCACGTGATCCTTATCTAATGACGTTTCGAGGCTATGGATTCATGAATCGATTACAGTGGAAGGAGGCAAGAGTTTCATTTATTTCGGCTCAAGAATTATTTAATCATTCTCACTATAATAAACTGATGATGCCACTTTATCAGGCGATAGAAAATGTTTCATCTGTACCAAAACATAACCGATATATTGTTTTTTTATCAGGCCTCGTTATACCAGGCGGTGGACAATTCTTATTAAAAGAATGGGATAAAGGCCAAGGTGTATTAACCAGTGTAGGATTATTGACAATGATTGCTACTTGGGGCAAGGTTAAAACGATGGTTGGGTCAAAAAGAGTTATGGATTCTGAAGGATCTAATATTCCACTTTTTGAAAATTTCAAACAAGGTACTAATAGTGTAAGCCTTTCAGGAAGAGATAGGATACCATCCACTCTAAAAACTTCATCTTCATCATTTAAGTATACAATACCGCCAATAACATTTGGTATGGGAATTTTCATTGGAAGTATTTGGAAGTCCTATGTGGACACTCAGAAAATAAATGAAAGTTTAATTGAATATTATATTCAGGAAAGAATTAATAAGATATCACTTGAAAGGTTCTTGGATTTTCCTGAACCATCTTTAGTTCTTATTCAAGAATAGCTTCACCCAAAAAAGATTAGCAAAAATCAGAATATATATTGCTGATACATATTCAAGTAGGTAGTTTTGCAGGCTTTTTTCAGCATGATCATTGAAAATTTGGTATGCGACGAGTCTAACGTCGATTCCGGCCAGAACGACAAATATCTTTATTACATACAATGGAGAGTTTGATCCTGGCTCAGGACGAACGCTGGCGGCGTGCTTAACACATGCAAGTCAAGGAGAACATTTTCTTCGGAAAATTATTAAACTGGCGAACGGGTGAGTAACGCGTAGACAACCTGCCCTAGAGATTGGGATAACCCCGGGAAACCGGAGCTAATACCGAATGATGCAGCGGATCCCTCGGGATACAGTTGTTAAAGTGGGCTTCGGCTCACACTTTAGGATGGGTCTGCGTCCGATTAGCTTGTTGGTAAGGTAACGGCTTACCAAGGCGATGATCGGTAGCTGGTCTGAGAGGATGATCAGCCACACTGGGATTGAGATACGGCCCAGACTCCTACGGGAGGCAGCAGTGGGGAATTTTGCGCAATGGGGGAAACCCTGACGCAGCAACGCCGCGTGACCGATGAAGCTTCTAGGAGTGTAAAGGTCTGTCGTAAGGGAAGAAAAGTTTGGATGTAAATAATGTTCGAACCTGACGGTACCTTACAAGAAAGCACCGGCTAACTTAGTGCCAGCAGCCGCGGTAATACTAGGGGTGCGAGCGTTGTCCGGAATCACTGGGCGTAAAGGGTCCGTAGGCGTCTCAATAAGTCATTTGTTAAAGACACCGGCTTAACCGGTGGCCTGCATATGAAACTGTTGAGATAGAGTATAGGAGAGGAAAGTGGAATTCCTGGTGTAGCGGTGACATGCGTAGATATCAGGAGGAACACCAATGGCGAAGGCAACTTTCTGGCCTATTACTGACGCTGAGGGACGAAAGCGTGGGGAGCAAACAGGATTAGATACCCTGGTAGTCCACGCCGTAAACGATGAGTACTTGGTGTCGGGGGATTCGACCCCTTCGGTACCGGAGCTAACGCATTAAGTACTCCGCCTGGGAACTACGACCGCAAGGTTGAAACTCAAAGGAATTGACGGGGACCCGCACAAGCGGTGGAACATGTGGTTTAATTCGATGCAACGCGAAGAACCTTACCTGGGCTTGACATATTTATGAAAGCTCTGTGAAAGCAGAGCCATCTGCGAGCTTGCTCAAAGACATAATTACAGGTGATGCATGGCTGTCGTCAGCTCGTGTCGTGAGATGTTGGGTTAAGTCCCGCAACGAGCGCAACCCCTATCCTTAGTTGCCAGCACATTATGGTGGGGACTCTAAGGAGACTGCCTGGGATAACCAGGAGGAAGGTGGGGATGATGTCAAGTCAGTATGTCCCTTATGTCCAGGGCTACACACGTGTTACAATGGTTGGTACAGAGGGCCGCTAAGCCGCAAGGTGGAGCCAATCCCCCAAAACCAACCCCAGTTCGGATTGGAGTCTGCAACTCGACTCCATGAAGCAGGAATCGCTAGTAATCGTGGATCAGAACGCCACGGTGAATACGTTCCCGGGTCTTGTACACACCGCCCGTCACGCCATGGAAGTCAGTAGTACCCGAATCGGGTGGCCCAACCTTCGGGAGGGAACTCGTTAAGGTAAGACTGGTAACTGGGGCGAAGTCGTAACAAGGTAGCCGTACCGGAAGGTGCGGCTGGATCACCTCCTTTTAAAGGAGTATCTCGGAGCGATCCGAGAGAGGTCGAACCGGTAATCGGTTAGACCGTCGCATACTATAGAATTATGGGCTTGTAGCTCAGGTGGTTAGAGCGCATCCCTGATAAGGATGAGGTCCGTGGTTCGAGTCCACGCAGGCCCACTTGATTTACAACCCTTAAATAATATGGGGCTGTAGCTCAGTTGGGAGAGCGCCTGATTTGCATTCAGGAGGTCGCAGGTTCGATCCCTGTCAGCTCCACAGCATTAAAAATTTTAGTTTTTTGACAATTTGGAAATTGGAAAGATTGAATCACCTGTCCGGTGATTCAATGTAGCCAAGTCATCTTCAAGAACAACACTTTGGTAAAGCTACTAAGGGTGTACGGGGGATGCCTAGGCACATGGAGACGATGAAGGACGTGATAAGCTGCGATAAGCCTCGGGAAGGTGCAAATAACCTTAGATCCGGGGATGTCCGAATGGGGCAACCCACCTAGATTAATCTCTGGGTACTTCTGCTTGAATATATAGGGCGGATAGAGTCAACGGAGTGAACTGACACATCTAAGTAACTCCAGGAATAGAAAATAAAAATGATTCCCTCAGTAGCGGCGAGCGAACGGGGAAGAGCCTAAACCATCAACGTGTCAAGCTTGCAGGCGTTGCGCTGGTGGTGTTGTGGGGCAATTTCTGAACTGACTGCAATAGGTTCGGCGAGTCAAAAACTCGAAGGTTAGGTGAACGGTCTGGAAAGTCCGATCATAGAAGGTGATAATCCTGTAACCGAAAACCTGCGAACTCGCTGGATTTTGTTCCCAAGTAGCGCGGGACACGAGAAATCTTGTGTGAATCTGCCGGGACCATCCGGTAAGGCTAAATACTCCCATGTGACCGATAGTGAACTAGTACCGTGAGGGAAAGGTGAAAAGTACTCCTAACGGAGAGTGAAATAGAACCTGAAACCGTATACCTACAAGCGGTCGGAGCTCCACTTCGGTGGGGTGACGGCGTGCCTTTTGCATAATGAGCCAGCGAGTTGCTCGTACGTTGCAAGGTTAAGAATGGACATTCGAAGCCGAAGCGAAAGCGAGTCTGAACAGGGCGTTCAGTAGCGTGCGGCAGACCCGAAACTGAGTGATCTAGCCATGACCAGGATGAAGTCCCGGTAACACGGGATGGAGGTCCGAACCCACTTCGGTTGAAAACGGAGGGGATGAGTTGTGGTTAGGGGTGAAAGGCCAATCAAACTCAGAGATATCTGGTTCTCGCCGAAATGCCTTTAGGGGCAGCGTTGTATTAGTGTACCGGGGGTAGAGCACTGAATGGGCTAGGGGGCCTACAAGCTTACCAACCCCAATCAAACTCCGAATACCGGATACATGATGTACAGCAGTGAGGCTGCGGGCGATAAGGTTCGTAGCCGAGAGGGAAACAACCCAGATCAACAGCTAAGGTCCCAAAGTCAATGCTAAGTGAAAAAGGATGTCAAATCGCCCAGACAGCTAGGAGGTTGGCTTAGAAGCAGCCATCCTTTAAAGAAAGCGTAACAGCTCACTAGTCGAGGGATTTTGCGCCGAAAATAACCGGGACTATAAGCATTGCACCGAAGCTTTGAACTCAATTTATTGAGTGGTAGGCGAGCGTTCCATCCACCGTTGAAGGTTGACCCGCGAGGGCAGCTGGAGGAAATGGAAATGAGTATGCTGGCATGAGTAGCGTTAAACATAGTGAAATTCTATGTCACCGTAAGCCCAAGGTTTCCTGAGTAAAGTAACTCTTCTCAGGGTTAGTCGGACCCTAAGCCGAGGCCGAAAGGCGTAGGCGATGGAAAACGGGTAAAATATTCCCGTACCAGCGATTGATTGTTTGAACTAAGGGGGGACGCAGGAGTGAAAGGTTAGCACGGTATTGAATGTCCGTGTCTAAGCATGTAGGGTGATCCGGTAGGCAAATCCGCCGGATCTTATAACCTGAGATGCGAATGGGAAGCGCGCCTTCGGGCAAGCCAACTAACCCTAATCATACTGCCAAGAAAATCCTCTATGTGAGATCAATAGCTGACCGTACCGTAAACGGACACACGTGGGCGAGGAGAGTATCCTAAGG
>Ga0208879_1003513_pt1 | contig 12819 bp, 14 predicted proteins | sample Knorr_S15_td_Bot_FD_185605 | JGI IMG/M metagenome (GOLD analysis project Ga0208879, IMG submission 185605) | Marine microbial communities from Southern Atlantic Ocean transect - Knorr_S15_td_Bottom_ad_5009_LV_A (SPAdes) (version 2) | ecosystem: Environmental > Aquatic > Marine > Oceanic | place...
ATCTGCTCGTTGACATGCGGGTTGTGAATAATCTCTCCGAGAATGTAGACCGGCTGTTCCTTGGGGAAATGCCGCCGCGCGGCGTAGGCCAGGTCGATCGCCCGCTCGACGCCGTAGCAAAAACCGAACTCCTTGGCCAAGTGGATGCCGGTGTTACCATACGCGAAGGTGCAGCCATGGGCACGGAGGTGCTCGACCAGTTCGCTGCGGTAATGCATCACGACCTCGGCCTTGACCTTCTCCATGATGTCCGGCCGGCGGACGTTGATTCGTTTTGGTTTTTCTGCGCTCGGCATCACGCGGAGTATCCCACCAACAGGGCGCTCTTGGCAACGGAATTATAAATCCATCAATTTAACAGCATGCTGCAAATCCGATAGATGTTGGGTACTCTCCCCCACCTCGAACCTCCCTGGGAGAGGGAGAAAAGGGGAGAACATGCGCTTCCCGTGTGGATTCCAGTGCCTCGCTGGAATCGTCCTGGGAGGGACGAGTTCCACCCCGTCCCAAATTAACTTAGAAATGGGGCAAGGTGGAACTTGCCCCTCCCGCTCCCAATGCGGCACGCAGGGGCGGTTGCGTTCCAAAAACTCTCTGTTTTCATCCCATCGAAACTGAAAAAGAAAGACATATTAATGTAAAGTATTTGTGGTTAGCATGTTACATGGTTCCAGAAGATCGCTTCACCTGTATCTCATGGTGTGCCTGTGAAAAATGTTAAAAAAACTTGCGAAGTTAATTGAATGGGCTACTTCACAAATAACGGGCTTGAATAACATGAAAAAAACAAACAAATCCTCAGTACCGAAGTTAAAAAACTCAACATTCACGGTAAAAGTTCGATTTTGATGAGTGGGATGATCCGAATATGAGTTTTTCTCCTGGTGAAGGAGCCATTGTTGCCAGTACGGTACCGCAAACCATTGTATTTATGGGAGAGCCTTGGCGATCATTTAGTACATCCATTACCGATGGGTGGAAAATTGTAAGTTCTGCCATACCGCAATCGGGCTATTTGACAACCGCTCTGGAATTTCCAGTTGAAGATTTGGATGTTGGGGATTCAATATATAAAATGACAAGCAGTGCCGGTGTATACACGCAGCACACAGTCGATAATCAGAACTCTTGGACGACCGCTGAACCACAAGTTGGTATCGGTGAAGCATTTTGGGTTCATACAGATTCTTTCCCGGTGTTTCCTTATTGGGAGCGTGATGTCTCGTATGAAGATTAAAAAAGAAATAAAATAAAATGAAAAATATATTTGTAGCTCCGATTTTTGTTTGCATATTTTTTGTCGGCCAGGAATTAGTGACATTGCGTGGAGATGAGTTCCGCGTGGAAATTGTTGGGTATTTACAATATTCGGTTAAATCTTCCGAGGGAGGGAGTTTTGTTGTCGAGAAATCCCACGACCTAAAAACTTGGGTGCCCCGTGCTTATATTGATTCAAAACTGAGGCGGGCGCATGTAACCAAAGATAGTATTTACACAAAGGAAAAGAAAAAAACCTTCGTTCGGGCCAGGAAGGCAACCGTGACATCAGAAGATCTGAAAAAGGATTGGCAATCTCACAAGATTAAAAAATATAAGTTCCGTTATTATGTGACTGACGACATCTCTACTCCCTTTTTTATATTAGAGGGAATTGTCACTGTGGAAAACGGGATGGTTGTGAAAGTGGATAAAGTGAGTTTTGGCTCCTATAGAAAAGATGATCCGAGGAAACCAGACAAGACGCATTTCCGAACCATCGGGCAGATATTAGATTTATTTGAGAAGGAAAAAGCAGGATCAGACATCAGCTACATGATTATTTCTCCAAAGTTGAAATTTCCTGAAAAAATTAAAATTGATAGAGACATTAGCGTGGCTGATGAAGGGATCACTATTCATGTCGACGATTTCGAGATTTTGTAGGAATAGTCTCACTTGTGATTCCTGCACAATATGGGAACGTGGCAGAAGGTTGGATGAAGCTTGAACTGCGGGTTAACAGTCCGCCAACCAATTGAGGATCGCCTTCTGCGTGTGCAATCGGTTTTCGGCTTGGGTGAAAATCGTGTCGGCGTGAGCCTCGAATGTCTCCGCGTCGATCTCCTTGCCGCGATAGGCCGGGAGGCAGTGCATCACCAGCGCTTCCGGCTTGGCCAAGCGCATCAACCCGCCGTTGATCTGGTAACCGGCCAGCTTGGCCAAGCGCGCTTCCGCCTCGGCTTCCATGCCCATCGACACCCACACATCGGTGTAAACCATGTCCGCCCCCTCGACGGCCGCGCGAATGTCCTCCGTGCAAACAATGTGCCCACCGGCCTTGGCCAAGGTTTCAGCGCTTGGCTGGAACTCCACCGGCGCGGCGATGCGCAACTCGAAGTCCAGCGCCGCCGCCGCATACACCCACGAGAGCGGCACGTTGCAAGCGCCGTCGCCGACGAAGGTGACCACCTTGCCTCGGATTGGGCCGCGCAATTCCTGAAACGTAAAAATGTCCGTCAGGATTTGGCACGGATGCTCGTCGTCGGTCAGCGCGTTGATGGTCGGGATGTCCGAGTACTCCGCGAACTCCTCGACGTCGGACTGCGCGTAGGTGCGGATGACCGCGCCGTGCACCATCCGGCCCAGCACGCGCGCCGTGTCCTTGATCGGTTCGCCGCGGCCAAGCTGCATGTCGTTCGCGTTGAGAAACATCACCGAGCCGCCGAGTTCGCGGATGCCGACCTCGAACGACACCCGCGTGCGCGTGGACGACTTGGTGAAAATCATCGCCCACGCCTGCCCGTCAAGCGGCTTGGCTTCGCCATCACCGCGCTTGGCCTTGATGGCTTCCGCCGAGGCGAGGATTTTCTCCATCGCCTCGCTTGGCATGCCCTCGAGTTTCAATAAATGTTTCATGCGGTTATTTTCTGGATGGTTTGCTCAAACAAATCGAGACCGGCTTGGGCCTCTTGTTGCGTCAAGTTGAGCGGCGGCAAAAAACGGACGACCGACGAGCCGGCCGGGATGGTCAGCATCCCTGCCTCGTGCAGGGCCGACACCCACTGCACCGACGCCGGTTTGCTGTCATCGAACGAGCCGAAGCCGCCGCCCATCTCGATGCCGATCATCAGGCCAAGCCCGCGAACTTCCTTGATGGCCGCCGGGTGTTTCTCACGCAACTTGGCCAGTTCATCGACGAAAAATTGGCCAAGCGCCTTGGCGTTGGCGGCCAAGCCGTCGCGGTCGATCACCTCGAGAATCTTGTTCGCCACCGCGCACGCCAACGGGTTGCCGCCGAACGTCGAGCCGTGCGTTCCCGGGCTAAGCACGTCGGCGTGCTTCTCCGATATCCACACCGCGCCCATCGGGAAACCGCCGCCAAGCGCCTTGGCCATCCCGATGGCGTCCGGCAAAAAACCGCCAAGTTGGTCGCCGAGAATTGCCTGAAAACTTTGGAACGAGCCGGTGCGAAAATGCCCGCACTGCACGCCGTCCCACAGCAGCAGCAGGTTGCGCTCGTCGCAAAGTGCGCGCAGCCCAAGCAGGTATTCCGCCGACACGGGCCGGATACCGCCCTCGCCCTGAATGCCCTCGATCATCACCGCCATCGTGGCCGGCGTGATCGCTGATCGCACGGCGTCAAGGTCGTTGTGCGGCACATGCGTGAACCCCTCGAGCAGGGGAGCGAACCCGTCCTTCAGTTTTTTTTGGCCGCTCGCCGAGATGCCGGCCATCGTCCGCCCGTGAAACGAGTTTTCCGCCGTGATGATTTCAAACCGGCCCTCCGCTTGGCCAAGCCGCCGCGCCAGCTTGAACATCACTTCCGAAGCCTCCGCGCCGCTGTTGCCGAAAAACACACGCCCCTCGCCAAGCCGCTTGGCCAGATTTTCGGCGAGCTGCGCTTGGCCCTCGAAGTGATAAAAATTAGTACAATGCATCAGCTTGGCCGACTGCTCCGCGAGCGCTTGGGCGATCTCCGCGTTCGCGTGGCCAAGGCAGTTCACCGCGATGCCGCCGCCGAGATCGAGGTAGCGTTTGCCGCCGGTGTCCCACACGTAAGCGCCCTCGCCGTGATCCAGCGTGATCGGAAACCGCCCATAAGTCGGGGCGACGAATTGCTTGAAGCGTTCCATAATTTTCTGGCTCATTGTCCCACAATCTCCGTGCCGACTCCGGCGTCGGTGAAAATCTCCAGCAGCAGCGAGTGGCTCAATCTGCCGTCGATGAAAAAAACCTTCTCGACTCCCGCCGCCACCGCCTTCACCGCGCTGTCTACTTTTGGGATCATCCCTTTTGAGATCACGCCGCTCGACTTGAGCGCCGCCACCTCGGCCACTGGCAAATGCGAGATCACGCTCGCCGGGTCGTCCGGTTTTTGCAACAGGCCCGGCACGTCGCTCATGTAAACCAAGCGCTTGGGCTTGAGCGCGACTGCCGCTTGGCCAGCGGCGACATCGGCGTTGCAGTTGTAAATCTGACCATCCTCACCGGTGGCCGTCGGGCTGATCACCGGTGTGATGTCTTGCGCGATGCACTCGAGCAGCGGCGCAGTGTTCACCCCGGTGACTTCGCCGACCAAGCCGATGTCGAGCGGCTCGCCGGCTTGGCCAAGCGGCCGAAACGGTTTGCATCGAAAAATTTCCGTGCCGGAAAAACCGCGCGCCTTGCCGCCGAGTTCGTTGATCATCCCGACGATGCCGGGGTTGATCTCCCGCGACAAAACCTGCTCGACGACCCCGACCGACTCCGGCGTCGTCACGCGATGCCCCTGCTCGAACCGCGTCGTCATTCCGGCCTGCTCGAGCGCCCGGGTGATCGCCTTGCCGCCACCGTGTACGATGACGGGATTGATGCCAACCGCCTCGATGAAAACGACATCGCGTGCCACGCCGCCGCGCACGGCCGAGTCGGTCGAGTCCATGAAACTGCCGCCGTACTTGATGACAAACGTCTCCCCCCGAAACCGCTGCATGTAAGGCAGCGCTTCCAAAAGAGTGGCCGCTTTGTCAATGAGTTGATCCATTAATTCGCTGTTCCCGGTTTGAGGTTTCTTGGCCGATAATATTCTATTTTCGCATGCCGGTAATTGCGCAACTTCCGATCGAGCGTCAACAGGATGAGATCATGCACCCGCGCAGTGGCCACGATAATTTCATCAGCCGGATCTTTTACCGGGAAACGAGGCAAGTGCATGGCATCGTTGACAATTCCCGATGTCATTGGCAGCACGGTAATATTTTTTGTGCAAGCTTCCTCCAGCCAGGTGCCCAGTTCTTTTTTTAGGGTCATCTTACCGATCTGCACTTTCTTGCCGATTTCCCACAGGCTGATGTCGCTCAGCGCAAACGGGGTTCGACGATTGGCCAACATTGCCTGCAGTTCATTAGGCAGCGTGGCTGGTTCGACCAGTCCGCGATACCACACACTCGTGTCGAGCAGGTATTTCACTCTGCCGCTTCCCATTTCACCGGCAGGGAAGCCTCCAAGTCATCGGGCACATTGCCCGAGCCCTGCATGGCACCCAGCAACGCCTCGGGCATCTTTTTCTCCGGTAGGATGCGGCCAAACGGCTTGCCTCGCTTGAGGATTTGCACCGTTTCACCGGCATCCAGCCACTTGGACACCTTGCTGAACTCATTTCTTAACTCACGCACCGTTGCGGTTTTCATGGTGAGACAAATGTATCACAAAGGCCAATCGCGTCAACCCTCGAGCGTTGCACATACGGCAATGCCTCAAGCAATGTGGCAGCTTTTGCAATGAGATGATCCATCAGTCAAAAGTTGTGGTCGCGAACGAAATCCCGTTGCGCGTCTCTAAATCCAGGTTTTGTGAACGCTTACACACCGGCTTGGATCGGATGTATTGAGTAAAACCGGTCGATTCAAATTGCATTTCTCCTTCGATAAATTCCACCGTCCAGTGATTTTTCGTTTTGGATGGTTTCTCTAGGTCAAGTATTTCCAGTGCCACCGGGAAATCGATCTTGGCCATCACCTTGCTAACATCGTGAAACTCGAGAGTTGCCGGAGCGATCCAAAAGTAAACAAGTCCTCCTTTTCGGGTTTGACCCACTTACAAATGTAATCAATGTCGAATGACAATTTGTTATCACCGGTAAAATTCAAGGCATGAATGAGACAATCGTGCCACCCCATCATTTCAAAGTCATCCGTGGTCCAGATGCTCTTCTCGATTTGATAGTTGTCATTATTCATAATCAACCCCCGAGTGTTGCGGGGTCGCTGATGTCGCCTTTGTTGAACTCGACGTATTCCTCGGTCAAGTCGGCGGCGTGGAGCACGGCGGCGGCCTTCCCAAGGTTCAGGTCGATGTGCAAGTCGAACTCGCCCGGCTCGACCGTCTTGCAAAGCGTCCCAAACGCGGTGCGCGTGGGCCGCCCTTTTTTGAGTGAGTAAATTTTTTTAAGCGAGCCGCTCGCGCTGTAGGCGATGTCCACTTTTTCCTCGACGACCACAGCGGGGGAGTAGCCCAGCGCGTCGATAATCCGGCCCCAGTTCGGGTCGCCCCCGCTCCAGCTTGTCTTGACGAGCGCGCTGTTGCCGACGGCCCGCGCCGCTGCGTCGGCGTCGGCGAACGACTTGGCCCCGGCGACGCGCACGGTGACGACGCGGCTGATGCCTTCGCCGTCGCGTACAATCATTTTCGCCAACGCGAGGCAGACGTGGTTGAGCGCGGCTTGAAACGTTTTCAGGTCGGCTGCGCCCAACTTGCCGTTCCCGGCTAAGCCGTTGGCCAACAGCAGCACGGTGTCGTTGGTGCTCATGTCGCCATCGACGGTGATGCAGTTGAAACTTTGTGCAACGGCTTCGCGGAGACACTTTTTCAAGTTGGCCGCATTGACGTTTGCGTCGGTGGTGAGGTAGGCGAGCATGGTGGCGTGCAGCCCTTGCGGCGTGGAGGCGGGCCGCGCGCTGGTCGGGCTCATGCCGGGCTGGATCATTCCCGCGCCCTTGGCGATGCCGCCGAGCCGAGCGGTTTTGCCGCCAAGCCGAAACTCGACGGCGATCTGCTTGGACTGCGTGTCGCTCGTCAGGATGGCCTCGGCAGCCTGCGCGGCGGCGGCCTGGGTGGGCTGGAGTTGCCCGGCGACGGCGGTGATGCCCTTTCTAATGTTCGGCATCGGCAACGGGACGCCGATCCGGCCGGTCGAGCCGACGAGTACGTCGGTGGTTTTCAGGCCAAGCGCTTGGCCGGTGAGCGCGGCCATCTCGAGCGCGTCGGCCAAGCCTTGCGGGCCGGTGCAGGCGTTGGCGTTGCCGGAGTTGATGACAACGGCGCACGCGGTGTTGTTGCGAAGATGCTCGACGCAGAGCTTCACCGGCGCGGCGCAAATCTGGTTCGTCGTGAACATCCCGGCGGCCTTGGCCGGGACGTCGGAGACGATCAGCGCGAGGTCGTGTTTTTGGCCCTTGTCGCTGCCTTTGCCGGTGCCGAGTGTTTTGACATTGCAGAATAGAGCAGCCGCCCGGAAGCCAAGCGGCGCGGTGATCGATCCCTTGATTTTCTTGAACTTGGCCATGGCTTAAATCGGCAGGCCGGCGGTTTCGTCGAGGCCGAAACGGATGTTGAACGATTGCACCGCCTGCCCGCTGGCACCTTTGACGAGGTTGTCCTCGGCGCTGAAAACGCGCAGCCGCTTCGTGCGCGGATCGGCGGCCCATCCGATTTCGATTGTGTTTGTGCCGGTGACGTTTTTGGTGTCTGGCAATCGGTCGCTGCCGGTGAGCCGAACGAACGGCTCGTCGGCGTAACGCTTGGCCAGGCAGTCGGCGACGGCGTCCGTCCATTGGGCAAAGTCGTCCGCTTGGCCAGGCGCGGGGGCGAGGTAAAGCGTGGTGAGAATGCCGCGGTTCACCGGAACCAAGTGCGGCGTGAATTGGATGGTGACCGGCGAGCCGTTGGCCAAGCTGAGTTCCTGCTCGATCTCGGACAGGTGCCGGTGCTTGGGCACGCCGTAAGGCCGGAGGCTTTCGTTGCACTCGACGTACAAAAACGGCACGTCGGCCTTGCGCCCGGCGCCGCTGACGCCGCTCAGCGAGTCGGCGATGATTTGCTCGGGATCGATCAACCCTGCCTCGAGCAGCGGAATGGTCGGCAGCAGGATGCTCGTCGGGTAACAGCCGGGCGAGGCGATGAGCGTCGCGTTGGCAATGGCGTCGCGCCGGATTTCCGGCAGGCCGTAAACGGCCTTGGGCAGCCACTCCGGCGCGGGGTGTTCGGTGCCGTAAAACTCGTTGTACGTGTCGGCGTCGTTGAGCCGGAAGTCGGCGCTCAGGTCAATCACCGTCACCCCGCGCTTGGCCAACGGCACGGCAAACTCGGCGGCCACGCCGTGGGGCAGGGCGAGGAAAACGGCCTGCGCCTTGTCGGCGAGCAGGTCGATCGACGGCTCGGAAAACGTCAGGTCACTGGCTCCGGCATGGCCGGCGAAGCGCGGGAAGACAGAGGTCACCGCTTGGCCGGCGTACTGGCGCGAAGTCAGGACCGACAGGTTGACGTGCGGATGCCCGAGAAGGAGGCGCACCAGTTCCTCGCCGGAGTAACCGGAGGCGCCCACGATCGCGGCGTTGATTTTTCCCCCTGACATGATGATAAAATGTTGCGGCCAACGCTTGACCAATGTTGCTTGAAATGATGGTACCGGAAAACAGAAAGCCCCGCCAGCGTTTCAACCAGCGGGGCTCGAAAAGAGTTACAATTTAGCGCTTGCTGTATTGGAAACGTTTCCGTGCGCCGGGTTGGCCGGGCTTCTTTCGCTCCTTCTTGCGCGGGTCACGGGAGAGATGGCCGGCATCCTTGAGCGCCTGCCGCAGCTCGCCGTTGTATTTCTCGAGCGCGCGGGCAATGCCGAGCCGCACCGCGCCGGCCTGGCCGGCGATGCCGCCGCCGGCGACTCTCACGCGGACGTCAGCCTTGTCGTTCAACTCGACGGTCTCGAGCGGCTTGACCGCGATCGTGCGCTGGTTCTCGACGGTGAAATAGTTCTCCACGGCGCGACCGTTTACGGTGACCTTGCCGGAGCCGCCAGTCGTCAGCCGCACGCGTGCCACCGCGGTCTTGCGGCGGCCTGTTCCCAAAAATTCCTCAGTTTGAGCCATATAAAAATCTGTGTTACGCCAGTTCGAGGGCAGCCGGTGCCTGCGCCTTGTGCGGATGATCCGGCCCGGCGTACACCTTGAGTTTCTTGAAAATTTGCCGACCCAGCCGGTTGCGGGGGATCATCCCCTTCACGGCTTTCTCGACGAGCCGTTCCGGATGCTTCGCCCGGACGTCCGCCGGTGAAAACTTCTTCAAGCCACCGCGGTAGCCGGAGTAAGTGGTCATCACTTTCTCGGTTTCCTTCTTGCCGGTCAGCACCACTTTCTCTGCGTTGATCACCACGACAAAGTCGCCCGTGTCGAGGTGCGGCGTGAAAGTCGGCTTGTTTTTGCCGCGCAAAACATCAGCCGCCTTGGTGGCCACCTTGCCCAGCACAGCGCCGTCGGCATCGATGATATGCCACTTTCGCGGCTGCTCGTCGATGGTGCGGTTTAGCTTGTCGATCTTTGGTAAATAGGTCTTCATCCAGAATCCCCCGGAAGCAAAGGGGCGGGAACAATACCAAAAACCAAAAGCGAGTCAACACGTTGTTTGAAGAAAAAAACCATCGTTTTGGTCGGTTTTTCGCGTAAAAACGAAATCCGCGCATTGACTCGGGAGCGCTCGCGCTTAGTTTTCGGTGCTGTTTCTGCTTTTGTGAGCTTTGAACCGTTACAAACTGGCCGGCGTTTCTTCCTGTTGGTGCTATCCGCCTTGGTGGTAGCGCCTTACCGGGCGTTGGCCAAGCGCTTGGCCAAGGGGCCGCTGGTGTATCTCACTTGGCGCTACGATCCCACCACCACTATCGTTGTCAACTGGATGGATGGCGATGCTCGCAGCAATGACTATGTGATGTACCGCCGCTTGGCCGCTCCGGCTGGGAGCCGGTGGTCACTGGCCCGTGGCTTCAAGCATCTGTTTGCCGACCAGAAGAAACGGATCGTTCATCACGTCGAGCTTCGCGGGTTGCAGCCGGACACCGAGTACATGTTCACGATCCGGTCCGAGACTTCGAACCGCGGCGGGCGGTACTTCAAGTTTCGCACCCTGCCGCGCACGCTCCCGGCCAATTTCCGATTCGTGACCGGCGGCGACATGATGCACAAACGAAAGTACCTCGACGCGATGAACCAGCGCGCGGCCCAGCTTAATCCGTGGTTCGCGCTGTTGGGCGGCGACTTGGCCTACGCCAACGCCAGTTCCAAGGAAGTGGCCAAGTGGGACGACTGGCTGGAGTCGTGGATGCTCAACAGTGTGCGAAAGTCGGACGGCTGCCTGATCCCGATGGTCGTGGCGATCGGCAATCACGAGGTCGCCGGTGGCACTGGCAAAAAGAGGAAGCACGCCAAATATTTTTACAGCCTATTTCCATTGCCGGCCAAGCGCAGTTTTTACGCGATGGACTTCGGCGACTACTTGAGCCTGATCGTGCTCGACTCCAACTTGACGGAGCGGGTGGAGGGGGAGCAGACGGCTTGGCTCGGACAGGCCTTGGCCAAGCGCGCCGGGAAGGTTCCCTTAATCTTCCCGTGCTACCACAAGGCCGCCTACGGCACGGCCAAGCCGCCCAAGGGCACCAACGACTCGTCCAAGGAGCCGCTCGCGCAGCGGATCATCCGGCACTGGTGTCCGCTGTTCGACAAGTATCGCGCGACTGCCGTCTTTGAGAATGACCACCACACTTACAAGCGCACCCACCGGCTCCGGGGCAACAAGGTGGACAAGATAAACGGCATCCTCTACCTCGGCGACGGTTGCTGGGGGGTCGATACCCGAGCGGTGCCCAAGCCGGGTAAGTTGTGGTACCTGGCCAAGGCGGCGAGCAGGCGGCACCTCATCTGTGTCACGGTTCAAAACGGAAAACCGTCCTACGTCGCCTACGAGGCGGACGGGAAAGTGATTGATCAGTACGCCTGATCCGATACGCTGCCGGGCGAGTTAAAGTGTAACCAATCATGCCTATTTATACATACCAGACTATTCCGGCGAAGAAGGGACAGAGAGCCCGCCGTTTCGAGATCGAGCAGCGGATGAGCGACGACCCGCTGAAGAAGGATCCCAAGACCGGCCTGCCGGTGAAGCGCATCATCACCGGCGGTTCCGGCACCATTTTTGGCGGGCTGAGCGTGATGGCGATGAACCGTAAGAAGGGCGGGTAACACCCAGTCATGAAACTGAAACCGTTTTCGACGGCCACGCTGGTACTCGTGGCGGGCGCGTGGCTGGCCAGTGAGGCCAACGCGGCGACTCTTTTCTCGCGCGGGGCCAAGTGGAGCTACTATAAGGGCAACGACCATCCCTCCGGCGGTGATCTGGAGTGGACTGAGCCCGAATTCGACGATAGCGATTGGCCAAGCGGCGCCTCGCCGATCCGTTACGGCGACGGCAACGGTGGCACGGTGCTCGGCGACATGCGCAACACTTACTCCACGATGTTTTTCCGCCGCACCTTCACTGTGGCCAATCCAGCGCAGATTTCCGCACTCGACTTGCTGGTGGATTACGACGACGGCTTCGTAGTCTGGATCAACGGCGAGCAGGTGCTCGACGTCGGCGGCTCGGCTAACTTGTCGCATGACTCGTTCGCGAGCATCAGCCACGAGTCCGGCAACTTCGAGACGTTCGCCCTGGCCAACCCCGCGCAGTTTCTCGTCGATGGCAAAAACCAGATTGCCATCTTGGGGTTCAACATCAGCCTGACGAGCAGCGACTTCATGATGAACGCCGAGCTGCGGAGTTTTAAGCCGGACAAGTCGCCGCCGAAAGTCGTGTCGCTCAATCCGCCGCCGGGCAACGTCAGTCTGTTGCGCGAGATCACGGTGCGTTTTGGCGAGGAGGTCACCGGGGTCGATGCCGGCGATCTCTGGCTCAACGGCGACCCGGCGGTGCAGCTTCGTGGCGGCAACAGGTCATGGACGTTCACCTTCGCGCCGGGCGACTTTGGCGAGGCGACGCTGTCGTGGAACCCGAATCACGGCATCGCCGACACGGCGCGCCCGCCCAACCTGATGGATGCCGCGACCGCAGCGGCGACGCACCAGTACCGCATCGTCGATGACATGCCGCCCACGCTGGTGACCATCCTGCCGCCGCCGGGCAGCACGGTGCGCGGGCTGGATCGCGTGCGCCTGTTTTTCAGCGAACCGATCCGTGGACTCGAGGCGGCCGACCTGCGCGTCAACGGCCAGGAGCCGACATCGATCGCCGGCGTGGCCAGCGGCCCGTGGCAGATTGAGTTCGAGCCGGTCGAGAGCGGCATCGTGACGATCGCCTGGGTGGCGAACCACGGCATCACCGACCTGGCGGCGGAGCCGAACCGGCTCGCGGCGGAGGGCTGGCATTACAACATCGATGCCGATCACGACTTTGGCCAGGTGGTCATCAATGAATTTCTCGCGGCAAATCGCGATGGACTGAAGGATGATGACGGCGATGCCAGTGACTGGATCGAGCTGCGAAACAACGGCGGCGCCACGGTCAACCTCGCCGGCTGGTCGCTGAGCGACGACGCGACCAAGCCGGGCAAGTGGGTGTTTCCCGGCGTGACGATCCGGCCAAGCGCGTCGCTAATCGTGCACGCCACGGGGAAAAATCGCCGCGCGCTTGGCCAACCGCTACACACGAATTTCAAGCTCGGCGTCGAGGGCGAGTACCTTGGCCTTTTCAGCCCGGAGTTGCCGCGGCGTGTCGCCGACGAGATCGCGCCGGCGTATCCCGGGCAGCGCAGCAACATTTCCT
>Ga0208879_1003515_pt1 | contig 12810 bp, 3 predicted proteins | sample Knorr_S15_td_Bot_FD_185605 | JGI IMG/M metagenome (GOLD analysis project Ga0208879, IMG submission 185605) | Marine microbial communities from Southern Atlantic Ocean transect - Knorr_S15_td_Bottom_ad_5009_LV_A (SPAdes) (version 2) | ecosystem: Environmental > Aquatic > Marine > Oceanic | place...
CCTGATATTCCGATGCCAACTCGGCCAAGGTCTTTACCCCCTTGACCGCCTCCATCGCCACCTTGGCCTTGAACTTGTCTGTGAATACTCTTCGTTTTCTTCCCATTTGTATGCGCCCTTTCGTACCGTTTTTGGGGCGCAGTTTCCACCTAAGCCTGTGGTCCTAAAATAGGGGGTAAGCGCACTTGGCCTTGGCCAGGGCGGGAAGCAACAGGCCGGCCAGGATAGCGATGATCGCGATCACCACCAAGAGCTCGATCAGGGTGAACCCAATCAATCTACGAATGCCTGCCCAGTGAATCAGATGGGAAAATTTGTTCTCACCCTGAAGATTCATTCTTCAACGACTTGGTTTTTCGGGCCTGTATGAAGCTGTTCACAGCGAGAATGATAAAGATAAGACTTAAAATGCAGGTTATGGATTTGGAATAGCCCGCCAATGGGTTTTCAAAGTCGTTGCCGGAGATCAAACCAATGGTGTTTTTTGCCGTGGCTATGAATCCCATCAGGGCGATGAGCACATTGATGTGCATTCCTATTTTCAGGAATTTTGGATTTCTGCTTAACAACGAAAGAACAAGAACCGGCGTCCCAAGGAACGCCGGGATCAGCGCGGTAACACTGACTCCGTCCGATTTGAAATAGCCAAACAGCCCGGTTACCACCAAGGCGGCGCCATAAATTATTCCGACCCAAACCATGCGGAAAGAATGAGGCCAAACTGGCGGTGTGCAACCCTAAAGGGCGCACGTTCCATAGTTCAGGACAAACTAATCCGTCACTCAGCACGGACGCGGAAGAATAGGCGACCCACGTCCGCGCCCCGATTGATGTTGATCCACAACTGGCCGCTCTCGTTGGTGTAGGTTTGCATGTCGGTCCACTTGTCGAGGTTCTCCGAGAACTGCAGCACCACCTTGCCGCCCTTGTCGCCGGTGACGAGGAAGCGGAACTTGTCATCGGCCGCCAACTGAACCGCACTGAGCGTGGGCGCATCCGGGTCGACCGGTGTCACGTCCTCGATGAAGCCGTACTTCACTCCGAGGTACTGGCTCACGGATTCGCGCTCGCCGACGCCAAGCGCGCGGTTGTAGATGAGTACCTCGGCAATCTCGCCGCCAAAGGCCAGCGTCGCCGCCTCACCCACCAGCAACGTGCCGGACACGTCCACCTTCAGCGCGCCACCGAACTCGCCCAGTTCAAGCGCATCACTGTCAACGTTCACTGTCGCTGTGTTCCCCTCTCTCGTAAACTCCAGCACGTGCCATGCGTCGTCCCATCCTTCCGGTTGCGCGGCGCTGACACGGCCCCCTTCCGAGACGTTGCCGTGGTCGACCAGAAACTGGTTGTTGTAACTCATCAGCAGCGCCAGGTGATTTTTGTAGTTCGGCGCCTCCCACGCCAAAAGTGTGTTCACCGCGCTCTGCCATTTCTGCCGCACGACGGCGTACACGCTCACGGCGTCGGGTGAAAGAAGCGCTTCACCTGCCACGGCCGCGCGCGCTAACACGTCGTTCTCGCCGTCGAACAGCACGGCGGCTTGGCCGTTGAGCAAGTCGGCGGCAAGCGTCGGTTGCAAATCTTCGTCCGCCTGGCTCACGTCGTGGCCGAACGGCGTGCGATCCGCCCAAGCACTCACTTTGCCGCCCTCCTGCGTCACGCTGCTCCCGTCAAGCCACAGCCGCAGTCCGTCCACCGGCACCGGTGCATCGCCGTACACGGCCACGCTCACGGTGGCTTCGCTGGTCGCTCCGTCGTTGTCGGTCGCCCGCACGGTCACGGTTTGCAACCCCGCCTTGGCCAACGTCCAGTCGGCCTCGTACGGCGCTTCGCTCCGCTTGGCCAAGCTCACTTCCTCGGCCAGGATTTCCACCTGTGTCACGGTGCCGTCGCTGTCGGTTGCGCTCGCGCTCACTTTGAGTGTCACCCCGACGCTTACGCCTTGGCCGGCGTTAGGTGAAGTGATCACCACTTCCGGTGCCACGTTCGGCGGCAGCACGGTCACGCTCACGGCGGCGGAGGTGCCCTGGCCGTCGCGGTCGTCGATCGCCACGGCGCTCAGTTGCACCTCGCCGGCTTCGGTCGGTGTCCACTCCAATTCGTATGGCGCCTCGGTGTCTTCGCCGATCACTTGGCCGCCCAAAAGGAATCTCACCTTCACAACGCTGCCGTCGGCGTCATTGGCACTCGCCGCCAGTTGCAGGGTTTTCCCAGCTTTCAGCGACACTCCCGTCGCCGGCTTGGTCAGGACCACTGTTGGCTCCTGGTTGGCGGACACTGGCAGGTCAAACTTAGTCGCCAACACGCTGCGCACCCGGGTAATCTCCGCTTCGCTCAACGCCCGGTTGTACACCAGCACCTCGGCAACCGCTCCGCCGAAATGCAGTCCTCCGACGCCTCCCAGTGTCAGCGCGCCATCGACTTCGACATCAAGTTCACCGGCAAATGTGTCGCTGAACACGGTCTCGCCCGCGACCGCCACCCGGCCGCTCTCGCCCGTGCGGTACACCTCCACCAGGTTCCACAGGTCATCCCAGCGCTCCGGTTGCGGTGCCAAGATGCGGCCCCCGGCCGAGACGTTGCCGTAGTCGAACAGCAACTGGTCGTTGTATGTGAACAGCAGATCCAGGTGGTTGAGGTGGCTGTTCGATTCCCAGCCGAGCACCGCGTTGTTGGCACTCGCCCTGTCCTGCTTCATCACGATGAAGAGGCTCGCCGCATCGCTGCTCAACAACCTGGCCCCGTTCACCATCACACCAAGCACATCATCCGCTCCGTCAAAAATAACCGCTGGTTTTCCATTGGCGCCCTCACTGTGAAGGGTCGGCTGCCTGTCAGCTTCCGACTGGCCCACGTCGTGCCCAAACGGGGTACGATCCGCCCAAGCGCTCACCTTGCCTCCCTCCTGCGCGATGCCACTCCCGTCCAGCCACAGTCGCAAGCCAAGCAACGGATATTCTCCACTATCGAAAACCGCAGCTTCCACCGGGGAGGTCGCCGCCGAGCCGCCCTTGGCATCAGTCACCTGGACGGTAATAATGTAGAGGCCGGGCTCGTTCTCGGTCCAGTCCAATTCGAACGGTGCCTCGGTATCGACACCAATCAACTGGTCGTTCTTGAAAAACTCGACCTTGGTGATGGCCGCACCGCCCTGCGACACGCTTGCGGCCAGCCTGACCGTCTCGCCCGGCACAAAGGTAATGTCCCCGGTCGGCGCAGTCAGGGTGATGTCCGCCCCTTGAGATACGGTGACCTTCACGGACGCTGTCTCAACCACCTGAACGTGGCGGTCGGTCACAGCCGCGATGATCTCGTATTCGCCGGCGCCAACCCCCTCCCAAGCAAACTCGAAGGGCGCCTGTGTGAGTTTCTTGACCAACTCGCCATTAGCAAAGAACTCCACCTTGGCCAAGGCACCGTCCGCGGCATTGTCGGAGGCCGTGGCGGCCAAGGTGATGGTCGCCGGTGACACAAGCTCCGTACCGTCCACAGGCGAGGTCAACTCGATCGTCGGCGCATGGTTAATAGTGAAGACGAAGTCCTCTGTCGTGACCTTGTCCTGATTGTCCTCCACGTCCACGGTGAATTTATACGCTGCGGACTCGGGGAAGTAACCGGCTTCCCAGCGAATGTCAGTAAGCACCGTCTGGCCCTCTTCATTCTCGGTCCAATAGGTTGAGCCGTGGGCCTTGGCGAACTTCCCGCGGTTGACGGAGATGGACTTGATCTCACCATCGGGATCGTACGCCACCACCGTGAAGGTGAACTTGCCGGGAACCGGCACAAAGTCGCCTGCAGCCGGTGAGGTGCTGACAATCACCGGCGGCATGTTGCCGGTGGTGAGGGTAATTTGAATCGGTGCCGACACGGCCTTGCCCCCCCGGTTGTCGGTGACTGTGACGCGAATCTCGTACACGCCCTCGCTCGCGCCCTCCCACGTGAACAGTGCGGCAGCAGAGGCCGCCTGGCCAAGCTCCACCCAGTCGGCAGCCTCGAGCAATTTGCGCTCGTACAACACATGCGTGATCGAGCCGTCAGCGTCGGCGGCGTCGAGCGTGATCTCGACGTCACTCGGCGCACTGAAAAAGCGGCCGTCCTTCGGCGAGATGATGGCCACCGTCGGCGGCTGGTTGTCCCTGAGATAACGGATCGAGACGGATTTGTGATCGTCCATCACCAGCGTGACCGACTCAGCCGCGCCGGAGACGTCGCCCTCCCACTCGTCGAAGCCCAGCCCCTCGCCCGGCTTGGCTGTGAGGGTGACGGTGGTGCCCGGCGGGTAGGTGGCCAAACTCGGGTTGACCTCGATTGCGCCCTCGCCCTCGACGGTGGCAGTGAGCGTGTAGTGGACGTTGACCTCGACCGGGTTGCTGTTCTCGATGCCGAATGCGTTGCGCAGCGTCACGGCATAACGCCCGGCGTGACTCGGCGTAAGGTTCACCAACAGCAACGAACTCTGGGTCGCGCCCGCGATCGGCTGGTTGTCCTTGGTCCACTGGATCGTCATCGGCGTGCCAACGGCATCCAGCCTAATCAAAAGGGTTTCCTTTCCGGCCAGGTAAGTGCCGGCTCCAGTTATGACCCGCAACTTCGGTTTGCTGTTGAAGTCCGGCATCCCGTGGGTTGCCCACGCGAGATCGGCGGGCAACTCCACCTGCACAGCCTGCATGGTCGCGAGACTCGGCTCGCTTGGACTCCAGCCCGCGCCGTCGTACGTGTGCCAGGCGGTTTCACCGTCGGCCTGCAGCAGGCCAACCTTCGTGCCGGTCGGAGCCGACGCGGGGAATTGCAAATCGTATCCGGCCGCGCCGGAGAGCGGCGACGGATAGCCAAAGTACCCCGCGCCCTTGGCCAGGCTCACCTCAGTACCTTGGCCGGGGTACGAGCCGACAAACACCGCGCGGAACACCTTGGTGTCCGGGTTGGTGAACTTGAAAATGCTCCCTTGGCCAAGCTCGACCGCGCCGTTGCTCCAGATGTCACCCAGTTCGCCCTCGGCCCACTCGCCGGTTTCCGAATCGAGGATGGCCACTTTCGAGCCCTTGGCCGCGCCTTGGAACAGCGCGGCGACGGTCTTGCTGCCGCTCAACGACAGCGGCACGTGGTAAAGCGACTGGCCCGGCGGAATGTCTAGGTTGACGTAGCCGACACCGTTGATCGAATGACCGGCGAGACGGCCCGGGGCCAGCTCATCCGCCACCAGCACACGCACAAACTGTTTCTCAACACCGGCGTTGTAGGCCATTGGGATGCGCACCAGCCCGTTTTTGTTCTGGTAATCGACGAGCTTGTACCAGCGAATCCCGTCGGTGGAGCCCTGTATCTCGCAGTTCGCACCCGGCTCGCTCGAGAGCAGGAAGGTGAACCGGCCCTTGGTGTCGAAGCCCGCATCGCTGAGATCCGGCAGAATGTAATCGCGGCTGAAGTTCGCAGTGATTGTCTTGTGCGCGTCCATCGTCACGGTGATCGTCTCATCGCTGCTCGCCGCGTCGCCGCTCCAGTGCATCCATGAGTAACCGGTTACCGGCGAGGCGGACAATGTCGCCTTGCTGCCGGCGAGGAACACCGATTTCTCCGGGTCGACCCCGATGCCGCCGCGGCCCTCGAGGGCCAGCTTGAGCTTGTAATAAATGTCGAGCCGCGCCGACTCGCTGATGGCCTTGCCAAAGCCGTTGCTCACCACCACCGAGTAACGGCCGGCGTTGGCGAGAGTCACCACCGGAATCTGAATCGCCGACGCCGTCGCCCCGGCGATCGGCTTGCCGTCGAACAGCCACTGGTAAGCCAGCGGCTCGCCGACGGCCTTAACGATGAAACCGACCTTGCCGCCGGACAACACCTGCGCGTCCGTCGGCTGTGCGGTGACCTGCGGCAGGGTCGGGTCGTGGCTCCATGAGAACGCGCTTGGGGCGATGACGATGAACGCTTGGCCAAGCGCAATGACCGGCTCGCTCGGCGACCATGCGCCGTTCGAAACCGTGTACGTGTTGTACTTGCCGGTGCCGTTGTTGAGCAGCTTGACGGCCAGCCCCTCGACCAGCGGCAGGCCAAGCCGGCTGCTCAGCAGTCCGCCCTTGGCCAAGGCCGGCGACACGACCGAGTCGCCCGCCGGGATGGACAGCGATGTTTTTTGCCACGGCGTGAAGCCGGTCAGCAACACGCTGAAAGCGTCGCCCTTGTTGTCGAGCACCGCGCCCTCGCCCGGGGCGAGCGTCATGCCGGGCTGGCTCCACGCGCCGGTGAATGTGTTGGTCTCCCACTTGCCGGTGGCCGGGTTGAACTTGGCCAGCGTGCTGCCGCTCGGGACGCTTGGCAGGATATCGGAAACACGGTTGCCACCGTTGGCCAATGGGTTGGAAATCAATGACTTGCCCGACGGCAGTGTCAGCGTCACGTAGCCGATTGCGCGCGCCGCATAGCCGGTGTCCTTCTCCCACGTCCGGATGAATAAATTGTTGATGCCCTGCGGCCGGTTGAACGGAACACGCATTTCGCCGGAGGCACTGCTGTCGCTGGTGAACTCTTTCCAGTTCAGCAAATCCAGCGAGTAGTCGGAGGTCAACTTTTTGCCGGGCCGGGCAACCTGCACCCACTCGAGTTGACCCGCAGTGTTGATCTCCACGCTGCGATATTCCGGCGGCACGACATCACGCGTGAACGAACCGGTGATCGACTTGTTGGCGTCCATCGTCACCGCCAACGGATTGGCCGCGCCACTGGCCGCACCGCTCCAGCCAGTGAAGACGTAGCCTTTGCTCGGGGTGGCATTGAGTACGACACGCGCCCTGTTCGGATACGACACCAGCTCCGGCGTGTGAGTGACCGCGCCGCGCCCCGCGCCGGCGACGTCCAGCGTGTAATGCACCACCAAGCTGGCTGCGTCACTGAGGATGTTGCCGAACGGATTCTTGATGTACGCCGCGTAGGCGCCGGCGTTGGACTGTTCCACACTGGCAAGCTCAAGCGTCGCCGCATTGGCGCCGGCGATGTTCAAGCCGTTGAACCGCCACTGGTACTCGAGCGGTGTGCCGGTGGCCTCGACGCTGAAGGTGATCGACTGGCGGGCGATGCGCATTGCGCCGACCGGCTGGGTGACAATCTTCGGTGTACCCTGCGAGTTGAGGCTGATGTCGCGATCCCAACTCAGCGCACCGGCGGCCGTCACACGAAAACCCTGCGCGGCGGCCAGGCTGGGTTCGCTTGGGCTCCATGTGCCGTCAGAAAACGTGTGGGTCGTCCAGTCGCCGGTGGCGTTGTCGAGCAGGCTCACCTGCAGCCCGTTTGCGGTCGGGAAACCAAAGCTGGTGGCCAAGCCGCCGGCGATCGGCAGCGTGGCGGCGTGGTACGACTCTCCGCTTGGCACCGTTGTGGAGAGGCTGCCCTGCACCACCTCGCCGACAAAGGTCAGCGTCACCCTGTCGACGCTCTTGTTTTCAAAAAGTGCCGCTTGGCCCGGCGCAACCACCAGACCGGCGTCGCTCCATGCGTCGCCGAACGTGCTCGCCTTCCACGACGCGGAATCGCTGTCCCAGGTCGAAACCGTCAGCTTGGCAGGGCCGCCGGGTAGCAGAGTGGGCAGCGTGTTGTCGCCCTTGGCCAAGGGATTGGAAAGCAACGACTTGCCGGTGGGCACATCGAGTAGTCGATAACCCACAATGTTGTCCGAGTAACCCTTGCCGGGTACCAACACGCGGAAGTACATGCCCTTTCTGCCGGCCTGCGGGATCACCGGAATGTACAATTCGCCGGGGTTGGTGTCGGTGCGGTAATCGACCCAGTTCTCGAGATCAAAACTGTACTGGATGTTGTTCTCCACACCCGGCTCGGCCACGACGGTGAACTGAAAATTTCCGTCCGTCCGAAAGTGCGAATCGCTCAGCGTCGGCATGATGTAATCGCGTGAAAAATCAGCGGTCACCGTCAGGTGCTTATCGACGGTGACGGTGGTTTGCGCCGTGTCGCCGCTGGCATCGCCGCCCCAGCTTGCGAAAGAGTAGCCCTCCTCCGGCACGCCGGTGAAGGTGACCTGCGTTCCCGGCGCGTAATGATCCTGCAACGGGTCGAGCACAATGCGTCCCGCGCCGGTGGTGGCCCGGTTGATGACGTAATGCACCGCCACGCTTGCCGGCAAACTGGTGGCCGCGCCGAAGCGGTTGGTGAGCTTGACCGTGTACTGGCCGGCGTTGGCTTCCAGCGCCTCCTCGAATGCCAGCGCGTTGCGCGTGGCGCCGTCGATCGCCAGGCCGTTGAAGTACCATTGGTAGTTGAGCGGATCGCCCTTGCCGCGCACGGACAGCGTAAGCCACGAGCCGCTCGTGACGACTTGATCCCCCGGCTGCGTCGTGACCTCGGGCAACACAATCTCGTTGTACGCGACCGACTGCTGCCACTCGAACGCCGCGCCGGAGATGACGCGGAACGCTTGGCCAAGCGCGATGACTGGTTCGCTCGGTTGCCATGTGTCGATCGTGAAAGTATGGGTGACGTACGAGCCGGTCTTGTTGTTGAACAACTGCACCTGCAGGCCGTCTACCGTTGGCAGGCCAAGCGCGGTGCTGATACCGCCCACGACCGGCGTCATCACACTGCGAAACGCCGCCGTGGCCGGGATGGCCGAGGCCAAGTCGCCCTGCAATGCCACGCCAAAGTATTCAATCGCAATCTGCCCCTCGCCGGCGTTATCGAGCACAGCGCCTTCGCCGGGCTTGAGCGTCATCGCCGGATCGCCCCAGGCGCCGCCCTCAAACACGTTCACCACCAACTCGCCGCTTGCCTCGTCGAGCTTGCCCAGGCTGCTGCCCTCCGGCAGGGAGGCGAACAGGTTGGCCACTGTGTTGCCTTCCTCTCGGTCGAGCGGGTTGGCGATGAGCGACTTGCCCTTGGGATACGTCACCCGCACGAAGCCGATGGCATTTTTCGAGTATTTCTCGGTCTTGAGCAGCGCGCGGACAAACAGCGTGTTGATCCCGCCGGCCCGGCTGATGGCCTTGCTGTTCTGGCCGGAGGCGTTGAACATCTCGTCCGCTTTGCCGCCCTTGGTCAGCAGTTTCCAGTTCCGCAGGTCACCCGAGTACTCGAACGCATTGGTCGTCCAGCGATGTCCGCTCACCTGAAAGCCAAGCTGCGACTCGGTGAGGCTGACGTTGAAAAATTCCGGCTCGTCAAAGATCAGCCACTCGAGCGCTGTCGACTCGGAGATGGCCTCGCCGATGGCGGTGCGGACGTTGACCGAGTAGGCACCCTCGGTGTCCGGCGTCATCACGCCCAAGTCGACCGTGGCGGTGGTGGCTCCGTCGATTGCCTCGCCGTTGAAACTCCACTGGTACCCGAACGGCCCGGTCCCCTGTGGCTCGACCCGCAGCACGACGTTGGTGTGGATGCCGATGACCGTCTCGACCGGGGTCGGCGCAGCCGTCATGGTGACGTTTGCGCCGCTGATGAGCTTGGCGTTTTCCGGCGCGCCAATCGTCGGCAGGATGGCGTCGAGGACGGCGGTCTTGCTGCGCGTGTACCCGACGCCATTGCGGATCACCACCTCGTAGCGGCCCATGTGTTCCGGCTGATAAGAGTCAATCGTATATGTCGCTGCCGTCGCTCCGGCGATGTCCTTTTTTTCAAACCGCCATTGATACGTGAACGGCGCGGCGCCCTTGACCTGCACCGTCTGTGTGACCGTCGAGCCGAACTGCATGATGGTCTGGTCAACCGGCTGCTGCGTGACCACCGGCGGGTCATCCGGCTGGAACGCCATGAAGCCCCACCACGTGCCCCAGCGGTCGCGCTTGTCGTCCGGGATGTCTTTCTGCTCGGTGTTTCGTGTCTCGGCATACATCTGGATGGTCCACATGTCGGTGTCGTTGTTGGGATCGACCTGCGCGGCGCTGTAGTCGCCCCAGCTGTTGCGGCCGTCGGAACGCAGCTTCACATAAGGGGCAACACCGGACTTGAACAGCGCCGGCTTGCTCATATAGCCCAGCGGATCGGACGCCTTGCGATAGGAAAAATAGGCGCTGGCATAGGTGTCCTTGGAGAAGCCGGAGTAGCCAATCAGCACGTCGCCGTTTTTGTTCACCGCCATGCTGGGGAAGGTGTACTGCTTGACGGCGTTGGTGTCCTGGATGTAGCCGTGCTGGATGATCGTCGCGTTCGTCTCGAGGTTCCACCACTGAACCGCGGTGCGGTCGACGTTCTCCATGTCTTCCGGCAGAAAGACATGGTGGGCGGCCCAAAGCTTGCCGTTGCGCTTGGCCAGGGCGTGCATGCGCGAGTCGTTCGCGAAGATTTTCTTGGAGGCCGCCTTCTGCGGGGAAATGTTCGTCTTGCCGAGGGAAAACTCCCAGGCCTCAATTCCCTTCAGTGGTGTACGGGCGTAATTGGGCGTGTAATGCTCCTGGCCCACTTTCCCTGACAGGGCGCTGATTCGTAGCGCGTATGTGCTCTGCTCGGTGATGAACAGTAGATTGGTGTCATCGGCGTCAAAGGTCGTCGCCGGTACCACGGTGAAAAAACCGGGATCGTCAAACTGCGTGTAATAGGCACGGCGGCCCCGGATGTAGTCCGGCTTGTGAAACGCAAAAATGCGCGAGCCAACAAATTCCTTCGTACCCGCAACCTCGTTGGTGCCCTTGTACAGGTTCACAGAGGCAGCCAGCCATTTCTTGTTGTAGCCAACGTTGGGATAATCAGCGTACAGGTAGTTGTCCGGAGCCGCTTCTGGATGGACACGGATCGAGGCCATATCCCAGTCGCCGGTCGGGTCGCTCGTTTGCGACAGGGCGATCAACACCGCCGACTTGGTGGTGTTCACGTCGGCGATGGTGAAGACGACCCAGCGCCTGGCCAAGTGGTCGTAAACGACCTTCGGGTCGAACACAAAACCGTGGCTGAAGCCGGCCCAAAAATCACCCAGGCCCACCTTGCTCACCAGCTCACCCTCGCGGGTCTGGATGGCGACCTCGGTGTTGAGCGCCACCACCAAATGCTCGGGGCCGACCGCGCCATGCGTGTCCGCCGGGTTGGCCGTGTGGTTGTCGATCACGGCCAAAAAATCATCCCGCACGCCCGGCTCGAAATCGCCGCCCAACAGCCTCGGGCCATTCGGCCTCGGCTTGGCCGCGACGCCCGGCGCACCCATTTTCTGGATGCTCAACAACCGGTGCCGCCGAACAGTCTCGTCCGGCTCCGGGTTGGCCGCAGCCAACCGCTTGGCCAAGGAGGTGAAATTCATGGTGAGCGTGCGAACCTCCGCATAGTCGTCGCCGAGCGTGCTTGGCTTCGTGTCGTACCGCTCCGGCGCGGCGGCCTCCAAGCCGGGCGGCAACGGCGGCAGCGGAGCGATCCCGACCAAGTCGCCGCTTGGCAGGGCGTCCGCGGCGTCCGCCCCGGCGAGCCACCTCGCGTAGCCCGGCAGCAAGTCGCCAAGGCCGGAATCCAGTTCGCGCCTGGCCAAGCCGATGGCCAGCGGCGTCATCCTGTCGCCGTCGTTGGTGAACACGTCGACCGCCCCGCCGTCCGCTTGGCCAAGCGGCGTTTGCGACTCAATCAGCATGTCGAGGTCACCGTCGCCGTCGAGATCCGAAAGCGTGATGGACGGCGTCTCGCGCGGAGCCTGCGCCTTGGCCGGCCCGCTCGCCCAAGTGACGGCAAAAGCCATCCCGGCGGTGATGCAAACGGGAACAAAAAAAAACTTCCAGCGACGGGCCCGATGCTGAACCCGGCGAACTAGGGAAATCATGGTTGGGTTGCGTTAAAGTTTATCGGGGTTCAACGGACGGTAACGAGCCGCGATTATGGCCACCCGACCCCGGCCGAGTCAATGCCTTGCGCCCCCCAAGAACCGCCCTATACTGCCGCCCGTGCTGGATATCAGAGAGATTCGAGACAACCCCGAACACGTCCGCGAACGCCTCGCCACGCGGGGGGATGAATTCGCCGCCAAAGTCGATGACGCCGTGCGGCTCGATGCCGTGCGCCGCGAGGCCATCACCGCCGTCGAGGAACTCAAGGCCACGCGCAATGCTGCCTCGAAGGAAATCGGCGCGCTCATGGGCCAGAAAAAGACCGACGAAGCCGAGGCCAAAAAAGCCGAGGTGCGCGACATCGCCGACCAGATTTCCGCGCTGGACAGCCAAGCCGCACAAGCCGACGGCGAGCTGCGGGACATCCTCCTGCGCCTGCCCAACCTCCCGCACGCCAACGTGCCGGTCGGCGACAGCGAGGACGACAACATGGAAATTCGCCAGTGGGGCGAGAAGCCAAGCCACGGTTTCGAGCCGAAGCCGCACACCGAGCTTTGCGAGAGTCTCGGGCTGGTGGATTTCGCCCGCGGGGCCAAGCTCGCCGGCAGCGGCTTCCTGCTCTACAGCGGCTGGGGTGCTCGGCTCGAGCGTGCGCTCATCCAATATCTGCTCGACCTGCACGTGCACGAACACGGCTACACCGAGGTGTCACCGCCGTTCATCGTCGGCTACGACTGCATGATCGGCGTCGGCCAGTTTCCCAAGTTCGAGGACCAGGCTTACATGGTGCAGGAGGGGCTCGACGAGGAGAGCCGGGGCAAGCTGTACCTTGTCCCCACCGCCGAGGCGCCGGTCGCCAACATCCACCGCGAGGAGTTGCTCAAGGCCGGCGAGCTGCCGAAAAACTACTGCGCATACAGCCCTTGTTTTCGCGCCGAGGCCGGTGCGGCCGGGGTCGGAACGCGCGGCATGATTCGAGTGCACCAGTTCGACAAGGTCGAGCTGATCAAAATCGTCGAGCCGGAGACCAGTTACGACGAACTCGACAAGTTGCTCGGCCACGCCGAGAAGG
>Ga0208879_1003521_pt1 | contig 12803 bp, 12 predicted proteins | sample Knorr_S15_td_Bot_FD_185605 | JGI IMG/M metagenome (GOLD analysis project Ga0208879, IMG submission 185605) | Marine microbial communities from Southern Atlantic Ocean transect - Knorr_S15_td_Bottom_ad_5009_LV_A (SPAdes) (version 2) | ecosystem: Environmental > Aquatic > Marine > Oceanic | place...
GCTCGAAGGTGTAGCAATTTTGGGTGAAGTATTTGCCCTGTTGATTGTATTGATGAAATAACAATCTTTAAGGAAATATAATGAATAACCCTTTAGTCCAGCTTGATCCCGGATTATTTGTCTGGACTATTCTAACATTTCTGCTGCTGCTTACAGTACTAGCGAAGTTTGCCTGGAAACCGTTATTGAAATTGCTCAAGGACCGGGAAGATTTGATTCGCTCCTCTTTAGAAGATGCGGAAAAAGCTCAGACAGAATTGGCCAGGTTAAATGCTGAAGGAGAGAAAATTATCAACAAGGCTCGTTCGGAAGCACAGAAGATACTCTCTCAAGGTAAGGCATCTGCGGTAAAAATGAAGGAAGAAATCCTCATTGACTCCAAGGAAAAAGCCAAGACCATCGCAGATAATGCAGAAAACCAGATACGGATTGAAAAAGATAAAGCAATCGCAGAGATCAAAGGCGAAGTGGTTAACTTATCAATTTCTATGGCTGAGAAACTCATCAGGAAAAATTTGAGCGCAGATGAAAATAAAGCCCTCATTGATGAATCGTTGTCAAAAATAAAGAAATATGAAGCTTAATTTACGTACAAAAAAACTTGCCTCAATCCTGCTAGAATCATCCGGCGAGCATGCGGGTGCGGTTCATGCATCTCTGCAACAGATTGATGATCTGATAAAAAAAGATGCGCGGTTCAGGTCATTGTTGCAATCGAAACGCATTTCTAACGAGCAAAAAACTGAAATTCTGCGGGAAGTGCTAACCAATTTATGCCATACAATCGCCATTGAATTTTTGGGTATAATTGCAGATGAAAAATCTGTGAAGCTTATTCGCCAGGTCATTAAAACGTATGATGCTTTGTATAAGGAAAAAGTTGGAATTGTTTCTGTCCAGGCCCATGTTGCCCAGGAAATGGAAGCTGCAGAAATCAAAGCTTTACAACAAAATCTACAAAAGGTAATGAATAAAAAAGCTGATTTAAAAATTGAAGTTGATGATCAACTGTTAGGTGGAATCAAATTGAGAATAGAAAATACGTTTCTGGATGCATCACTGAAAAGCAAATTGAATCGCTTGCAGAGTGAATTACTGCACTCCTAGAATCAAGGAAACAAAATGGAAATTAATACTGAAAATATAACTGAATTACTCAGACAGAAAATCGAAAAGTTTGATGTGTCGGTCGATGTTTCTGAAGTGGGCGAAGTTCTAGAGATCGGGGATGGTGTTGCCCGTGTCAGTGGACTGGAAAATGTCATGAGTTCCGAATTGGTAGAGTTACCCAATGGTGTATTTGGCATGGCTTTGAATCTTGAGGATGATAACGTTGGTTTGGTTCTTTTTGGCGAAAGCAGGAAAGTAAAAGAAGGCGATTTAGCCAAACGCACCAAACGTGTTATTGAAGTTCCCGTGGGTAAAAGTATGTTAGGCCGGGTAGTGAATCCTCTCGGACATCCACTTGATGGTAAAGGACCTATTGATTCTAAGGATTTTTTACCAATTGAACGCAAGGCATTGGGGGTGATGCAGCGCCAACCGGTGAGGCAACCCTTACAAACGGGAATAAAAGCAATTGATTCCATGATTCCCATTGGAAGGGGACAACGTGAATTGATCATTGGAGATCGCCAAACCGGTAAAACAGCCATCGCTATCGACACGATCATCAACCAGCAATATACCCATCAAACCAATGAACCGGTTTATTGTATTTACGTCGCCATTGGGCAGAAGGCATCCACAGTCGCTTCCATTACTGCGGAATTGGAAGCCAACGGCGCCATGGAATACACCACTGTTGTGGCAGCCAATGCTTCTGACCCGGCACCAATGCAGTACATTGCTCCTTATTCCGGTTGTGCCATGGGTGAACATTATCGCGATAATAGTAAGCACGCCTTGATCGTTTATGATGATTTGTCGAAACAGGCTGTAGCATATCGGCAAATGTCTTTAGTCTTGCGCCGACCTCCAGGTCGTGAAGCCTTTCCAGGTGATGTATTTTATTTACACAGTCGTTTGCTGGAGCGCGCATCTAAACTTTCTGATGATCTTGGTGGTGGTTCACTTACAGCGCTTCCGATCATTGAAACGCAGGAAGGTGATGTAGCCGCCTATATTCCTACCAACGTAATCTCCATTACCGATGGTCAGATTTACCTGGAAACTAATTTATTTAATTCTGGCGTGCGACCAGCTATTGACATAGGGCTCTCTGTTTCCCGTGTTGGCGGCAATGCCCAGATTAATGCAATGAAAAGTGTGGCCGGAACCCTGCGCTTGGATCTGGCTCAATACCGGGAATTGGAAGCGTTTGCAAAATTTGGATCCGATCTGGATAAAGTAACCCGGGCCCAACTTACCCGTGGTGAACGTATGGTAGAAATCCTGAAACAAAACCAGTATGTCCCCATGAATGTGGAAAAACAAATTGCAATTATTTATGCTGGTACGAAAGGATATTTGGATGAAATAGAAGCTGAAAAAGTTACTGAGTTTGAAAAAGGTCTTTTTAATTATCTGGATGCCAACAATGCAGCTGATCTTAAGTCCATAACGGATGAAGGAAAAATCAGCAACGAAGTAAGAGCAAACCTGGATGAAGCAATCGCTGCTTATAAGGGAGGCTTTACCGCCTAAACATGGCAAAACTTAAAGACATACGCAATAGGATCAAATCCGTTAAAAGCATTCAGAAAGTAACCAAGGCTATGAAAATGGTAGCGGCTGCAAAAATGCGTCGTGCCCAGGAACGAATGGAAGAAGCTCGCCCCTATGAAAATCGACTAACAGATGCGATCAATCATCTTTTACCTGATGTAGATCGTGATCTTCTGACATTGTTAGATATCCGTGAAGTTAGTAAGGTTGGTTACGTTGTTGTCACTTCTGATAGAGGCATGGCCGGTTCATTCAATGCAAATGTTTTGAAAGCAGCACATAATGAGATTGATGGTATCGGCAAGGAAAACGTAGATGTCTTTTGCATTGGTAAAAAGGCGCGAGATTATTTTAAACGTCGTAATTACAATATCATTGAAAATCATATAGATTTTTGGAACGATTTGGAATTCAGCAATGCTATCAGTATTGGAAAAGGAATCATCAGTCATTTCACGAATAAACATGTGGATAAAATCCATGTGGTGTATAGCGAGTTTGTGAATGTAGCAACACAATTCGTTCAATCAGAGGTTCTTTTGCCTTTGGTATTTAAGTCAGAAGAGAAACAGACATTTGGCAGATTGTATGAACCCAATAAAAAGGACATTATAATAAGCTTGATTCCGCGTCACTTGAATGTGCAAATGTGGAAATATTTACTGGAATCATTTGCAAGTGAGCAAGCTGCACGGATGGTAGCAATGGAAAGTGCTACAGATAACGCTCAAGAAATGATTAAAGATTTAAAATTACAATTCAACAAGGTTCGCCAGGCTGCTATTACCACAGAAATGCTCGAAATCGTCAGTGGTGCCGAAGCCTTACAAAACTAAATAAGGAACTACTATGCCAGTTGTTGGAAAAGTATCACAAATTATGGGTGCCGTAGTTGATGTCGTTTTTGAAAATGGCCAATTGCCCGAAATTTTAAATGCCCTCGAAATTGATCGTGGAGCAGACGGAATATTAGTATTGGAAACAGCACAGCATCTGGGCGACAGCGTTGTTCGTACTATTGCTATGGATTCTACAGATGGACTTGTGCGCGGCCAAAAAGTTACCGATAAAGGTGAACCGATTTCCATGCCTGTAGGACCGGAGACTTTAGGACGACTATTTGACGTCATTGGCAATACAATTGATGGCAAAGGAGACATAAAAACTGTAAAACGCAATCCTATTCACCGTCCTGCACCCAGACATGAAGATCTCACTACTTCCACTGAAATACTTGTAACCGGAATTAAAGTTGTTGACCTGATGGAACCGTACACAAAGGGTGGTAAAACTGGTTTGTTTGGCGGTGCTGGCGTAGGCAAAACCGTCTTGATCCAGGAACTGATACGAAATATCGCAACAGAACACGGTGGTTATTCTGTATTTGCCGGCGTTGGTGAACGTACCCGAGAAGGTAATGATCTTTATCTGGAAATGAGCGAATCCGGTGTTATTGAAAAGACCACCATGGTCTTCGGACAGATGAACGAACCGCCTGGCGCACGTCTTCGTGTAGGTTTGAGCGGATTAGCCATGGCAGAATATTTCCGTGATGATGAAGGCAAAGATGTGCTACTCTTTATTGATAATATTTTCCGTTTCACCCAGGCCGGTTCAGAAGTGTCTGCACTGCTGGGCCGAATGCCTTCTGCTGTGGGTTATCAGCCTACCCTCTCAACTGAAATGGGTGATTTACAAGAGCGCATCACATCAACAAAGAAAGGTTCAATTACATCAGTGCAGGCAATTTATGTACCGGCGGATGACTTAACCGATCCGGCACCGGCTACAGCATTTACACACTTGGATGCAACTTCAGTTTTGGAACGAAAGATTGCAGAATTGGGTATTTATCCTGCGGTAGATCCGCTAGCATCCACGTCAAGAATCCTTGATCCTCGTGTCATCGGGGACCGACATTATAATGTAGCCCGTAATGCGCAGGCTGTCCTGCAGAAGTACAAGGACCTCCAGGATATTATTGCCATTCTGGGCATGGATGAACTTTCAGATGAAGACAAACTGACTGTAGCGCGAGCTCGGAAAATGCAGAAATTCATGAGCCAGCCGTTCTTCGTAGCGGAACAGTTCACTGGAAAAGAAGGCCGTTACGTGAGTCTGGAAGATACTGTGGCCGGTTTTGAAGCTGTCCTGAATGGTGACGCCGACGAACTCCATGAAAATATGTTTTCTTATGTAGGCTCCATTGATGAAGCATTTGAAAACGCCAAGAAGGCTGCTGACTGATGAGTACTTTCCGGCTGGAAATTGTTACACCAACTAAGATACTGGATGAGGGGCAGGTGGAGTACGTTCGCTGTCCCGGCCTGGATGGTTCATTTGGAGTGCTGGCTAATCACAGGGAAGCCATCATTGCCCTTGGAATAGGTGAAGTCAAAGTCACCCGGAACAGCAAAGACCATTACCTGGCTACTAGTGGTGGATTTGCTGAGATCACAAAGGAAAAAGTGGAATTGCTTCTGGAAACATATGAACGAGCTGAGGGAATCGATGCTGATCGAGCTGAATCAGCTTTGCAACGTACTCAAGAACGGAAACGATTAAACGAGACAGATGCAATTCGTAATGATGCTTCCATGTTGCGGGCAATAAACAGAATAAAAGTTTCAAAACGATAATTTTCAATACATTACTAATACAACCGCTTGTAACTTTGAGCGGTTTTTTTTATAAAAATGGAAAAATAATGTTAAAAAGAACACATAACTGTGGTGAATTAAAGAAAAAAAATCTGGATAAAACTGTTACGTTGAATGGATGGGTAAACAAAGTTCGATTTCATGGGCAGGTTGTTTTTGTTGACCTTCGGGATAGATATGGTAAAACTCAGCTTGTATTTAATTCAGATACATTTCCTGAAGAATTTGAAAATATAAAAAAAATATCTATGGAAGATGTACTCGCCGTACGTGGAAAAGTCCAGGCCCGTGATATAAAAGCAGTGAACCCAGATATGGACACGGGGGAAATTGAAGTTTCCGTATCCGAATATCGAATGTTGAGCGAGGCGGCACCTTTGCCGTTTATTATCTCAGACAGATTTAGTGCTGAAGAGGATTTGAGATTAAAATATCGCTATTTGGAACTCCGTACTAATGAATTACAATACAATATTCTTACACGGCATAGTACATATCAAGTTGTTCGAAATTTTCTTTCCAATGAAGGTTTTGTAGAAATTGAAACACCTGTCCTTATGAAATCGACTCCTGAAGGTGCCAGAGATTATTTGGTTCCGAGCAGAATTCATAAAGGAAAATTTTATGCCCTTCCGCAGTCACCTCAAATATATAAACAATTATTAATGATTTCAGGTTTTGACAGGTATTTTCAAATTGTGAAATGTTTTCGGGATGAAGATTTGAGAGCAGACAGACAACCCGAGTTTACACAAATTGATTTGGAAATGTCCTTTGTTGAAGAAGATGATGTTATGAATATCTGTGAAGGACTGATTCAAAAAGTATTCTCAGATATAGCTGATATCACACTCCCCAACCCTTTTCCCAGGATGACTTATTCTGAGTCTATGGATCAATATGGTTCAGATCATCCGGATATTCGTTACGACTTAAAATTGCAAAATGTACAATCATTCACCGATGGAAGTTCTTTTAATGCTTTTAAAAATGTTGAAGACATCTTTGGAATTGTCATCCCGGGTGGTGCGAAATATTCCCGCAAGAATATTGATGAATTTATTGAGTTTGTAAAGCCCTATAAGGCGAAAGGATTAGCATGGATGAAAGGTAAAGGGGGCGCAATGAGTGGAGGAATTTCCAAATTCTTCAGCACTAGTCTCCAAGAAAAAATGCGATCAAAGCTGTCCATAAATGATGGCGATATCCTTTTTATGATTGGAGATACGAAAAAAACAGCACAAACTGCCCTGGGTGCACTTCGATGTAAAATTGCAGACATAGAAAATTTGATTAATAATAACGACTTCAATCCCCTGTGGGTAACCGATTTTCCTATGTTTGAGTTTGATGAAGAAGAAAATCGGTATCACTCACTTCAACATCCATTCACCCAACCTAAAACCGACAATATTGAAAATTTAATAAACGATCCGTCTTCTCTCCCTTCCAGGCAATATGATCTCATCATCAATGGATATGAAATTGCCGGAGGTTCCATCCGGATTCATGACTCTGAATTTCAATCGAAGATATTCAATATTTTAGGAATTAACGATCAGGAAGCACATGAAAAATTCGGATTTTTACTGGAAGCATTAAAATACGGTACTCCACCACACGGAGGAATTGCTTTTGGTTTTGATCGATTAATAATGCTTTTAGCAGGAACTCAAAACATCCGGGATGTGATTGCTTTTCCAAAAACTACGTCTGCTTCATCTCTCATGGAAAGCTCACCTTCATCGGTTTCACCAAAACAATTACAAGAATTAGGGATTCACTTAACCAAAAAATAATTATTCAAACAGTAATGCTTCCTCTTCAAGTAGTTTAGCTGCAATTTTCTGTTCATACATATTCTCGGGCATTATTCCCGGCGTCAGAGTCGGATCAGCTAAAAGTACTTCCTGAAGTTCTCTATGAAAGTGTTCCCTGTCTTCAGCCTTGGTGTAATAGTATTGAGCTAACAATACTTTTGTCCCTAAATAATTGGGGAAAGTTAAAATGGCTTGATCAAAATATTGTTTTGATTTGGATAATTCTGTTCCGGGCAATCGTATATAAAATATACCTAACATACGAAATCCTCCTCCATAAAAATAGGTTGGGTCAAGTGACAATATTTTATGAATTATTGTTTCCAGTAAATCCCTGTGGTTTAATCTTTCAACAACGGGTTTATTAATCAGATATCTGCCAAGATTGGCAACCCACCAATAAAGAGCAGGAACAGATGATTTTCCTAATGCTTCAATCCCTCTAAGTTCTCGTGCCAAGCTGTCATCTGTTACCGCGTTAAACCCTTTTTGGAACGATTGTGAATGATAAACTATTCCTTTTGCGATATTATACCCTTCCAAGAACAGGCTGTCTTTTTTTTCAGGGATTTTTTCAATATAAAATCCAACAAAATAACAAGCACGACTATACAAAATAGCCAAATTATCTTCCTCTGGTTTTATTTCATAAGCTTTAGAAAGGAAAAATTTGGCTTGCTCGGCATGGTCCGGATTCATTCGTTTTTCCCAGTAATACAACCCCTTTTTCTCCAGATGATCTATTTGTTGAATTAACAAATTTTTATCTGTATCATTTGAAGTATAACATCCAAGGGTGAAAAAAATTAAAATACATATAAACTGGACCTGACTACTAAGCTTTCTCATAATTGGATAAATTGTGAGCTAAATAAATTCATACCGTATATTCACGTGTAGAAAGTAATTAAGTTATTGTAATAATGAAAAAGACTATCGAATTAAAATCTGTTGATTTCCAAAGCATTCTCGGAGTTGCAGATACTCATCTTCGCCTTATTGAAGACTCTTTCTCCCCAAAAATTGTAGTGAGGGGACAAGAGATTCATATAGAAGGAAAAAAAAATGAAATAAGCCAGGTGCGCGAAGTTTTTCACGAGATGGCACAAACATTAACCCGAAAAGGGAGTTTGACCCAAACTGATGTTGAGCAACTAATTAAAATAATCCATGTAGAAAACGGGAACGCTATTAAGGTCCCTGACACAGTCATTCATTATAGCAAAAAGGGAAGTATAACCCCCCGAACGAAGGGACAGGAAATATATGTGCAAACCGTTAAAAAAAATGACATTGTCTTTTCTGTGGGTCCAGCTGGTACAGGGAAAACATTTATTGCCGTTGCCTTTGCAGTGGCAGCCTTGGAGAACCATGATGTAGATAAAATTGTCCTTTGCCGTCCGGCGGTGGAAGCTGGAGAAAACCTGGGATTTCTACCCGGGGATTTGAAAGAAAAAATAGACCCTTACCTTACACCTCTTTATGATTCTTTGGACATTATGCTGCCACGAAATCGTTTAAAACAATTGTTGGATAAAAAAATCATTGAGATTATCCCACTAGCGTATATGCGCGGGAGAACTCTGGATAATGCTTTTATGATTTTGGACGAAGCACAAAATGCCTCTGCTATGCAAATGAAAATGTTTCTTACCCGGCTTGGTGTGAATTCCCGTGCTGTTATTACCGGTGACATAACCCAAATCGACTTACCAAAAAAATCAGCCTCCGGGATGGTTCAGATCATTAAAATATTGAAAGGTGTAGATGGAATTGGATTTGTGCATTTAGCTGAATCTGATGTTGTTAGACATCACCTTGTCCGGAAAATTATAAATGCATATGATCAAGGTAGGAATGTAAAAAACAAGAAGTAATGGTGTGTGTTTTCCCTGATATTAATTACTTTTATACCTGTGAATAAAATGATATTAATTTATGTAATCAAGTAAATTGTATTTTTTTCTTCCTCCTACCGGTAAGAATACTATAATGACTCAATCTATTTAATTCCCTCATAAATCCCTATGTGTTACCACCTGTTCAAAATACATTACCTTGCTCAACTGATTCGTTGAAATGAACAAATCAAGAATAAAAGAAGAAAAATTGCAGTTTAAACCTTTTTGGGTTTCCAGGGAATCTCTTGGTGCTGAGTTGACCCAACAATTTGATTCTCTCCATTCTTCTTGTAATGTAGACATATGTATCATTGGTGGAGGAATAACAGGTGTCCTTGCTGCCTTTTGGCTTTCTGAAATGGGTATAAAAGTAGCTTTAATTGAAAAAGATCTTTTAGGAGCAGGTGCCACTGGAAGGAATACTGGTTTTATCCTCACTGGAATTGTGGAACATTATAATCGTGCTGTAAAATTATTTGGTAAAAAAAAGGCAAAAAGGATATTCGAATTCACAGTTTGGAACCACGAATTAATCCGGGAATTAATTCTTTCCGAAAATATTGAATGCGGATACAAGCAACAGGGAAGTCTTCTTCTAGCCACAACTGCACAAGAGGGAAAAGAATTAATCGAAACCTTCACTTTGCTTACAAATGACGGATTCGTTTGTGAATTCTTCAACAAGGAGGAATGCTCCGTGTATTTAGATAATGATCAATTTTTTGGGGGACTCCGATTCCCAAAAGATGCTGGATTCGATCCAATTAGATTTATTCATGGAATAACAAAGTCACTCTATAAAAAAAATGTGTCCATACATGAACGTTCAAAAGTCATAACTATTGAATCAATTGGGACTGAAGGAAGCCTTAAAATTTCAACTGAAAAAGGTAAAATTAACTGCACGATGGCTCTGCTCTGCACAAACGCCTATACAAGCAAAATTGCAGATGAATGGACGGACTTTATTGTCCCTGTTCAGGGGCAGGTTTTCGTAACAAAACCTATTCAAAAGTCTATGTTTAAAGAGGTGATTTATGCTAATTTCGGTTATGAATATTGGCGTCAGCTTCCTGATGGGCGCCTCATGGCAGGAGGATTTCGGGAACACCAAAAATCAAATCCAAATCCATATTCTGAAAATGTCGATGATGATCTTTTACAAAGTTTATACCACTATATGACAAAATTATTCCCAGATGTACAAAAGGTAACCATCTCTCATGCCTGGGCAGGTACAATGGGATTCAGTAAAGATGGGATACCGGTTTTAGGAAGCTCCTCTAAAAATCCTACTCAATTTGTGTGCGGAGGATTTACAGGACATGGTTTAGGATTTGCGGCAGGAATTTCCAAAATTGCCGGCGAACTTATGGTAGAGGGATCCTCTGCTGATTCTGATTTATTCCACCCCAAACGGTTTAACACATAAAATTACTATACAATTTGGCACAAGTTTTAGAAGCAATCATTATCACAGGAAAAAGAACTCCAATTGGATCTTTTCAAGGAAGTTTGGCAAACATTTCCGCTCCAAAATTAGGTTCAATAGCAATTGATTCAGTTCTTAACGAATCTAAAATTCCAACAGATAGAATTGATGAAGTGATTATGGGAAATGTATTACCCGCAGGGCTTGGGCAGGCTCCAGCAAGGCAGGCTGCACTTGGAGCAGGACTTCCAAAATCAGTAGAATGCCTTACAATAAATAAAATGTGTGGTTCTGGTCTAAAAGCTGTGATGCTTGCAGCTCAGGCAATCCAAACCGGTAATGCAGAAGTTGTGATCGCAGGCGGAATGGAAAATATGTCCCAAGCGCCCTATCTGCTCTCTAAAGCGCGCAAGGGTTACAGAATGGGACATGGAGAAATTCTGGACAGCATGATCCAAGATGGTCTTTGGGATGTATACAACGACCAGCACATGGGGAATTGCGCAGAACTATGTGCCAGAGAAAGGAATTATTCCAGGGAAGCCCAGGATGCAGTGGCAGTCGAGTCTTATACCCGGGCTCAACTAGCACAAAAAAAAGGATTGTTCAAAAATGAAATTGTGCCTGTTTCAGTCCCCCAAAAAAAAGGAGAACCAATTCGCGTTTCAGAGGATGATGAACCAGGAAAAGCAAATTTCAAAAAAATACCCTCCTTACGTCCTGCATTTGAAAAGAATGGTACTATTACTGCAGCAAACGCTTCCAAAATTAATGACGGAGCTGCTGCGCTGATGATCACAAATTCACATATATTGAAGGATCAAAATTTTAAAAATCCTTTTCAGATAATTAGCCAGGCATCTACAGCACAAGAACCGGAATGGTTTACAACAGCTCCGATTCAGGCGATTAAAAAGGTCCTAAAAATAGCTGGATTAAATGCCGGAGATATAAATTTGTGGGAAATAAATGAAGCTTTTGCACCTGTTGTTATGGCGGCAGTAGACGAATTCCAGCTTGACTGGAATTGTGTAAATATCAAAGGCGGAGCAATAGCCCTTGGACATCCTATCGGTGCTTCCGGCGCTCGGATTTTGGTGACATTAATTCATTCTATGACAGAAAATAACGCCAAACTCGGATTAGCGACATTGTGTATTGGAGGTGGTGAAGCTTCAGCCATTATTGTGGAAAAGGTTGGATGAAACATATTGGTATAATTGGAGCCGGAACTATGGGTTCCGGAATATCACAAGTAAGTGCTTTACACGGATTTCATGTTACTTTGGTTGATCTTGAGGAACAAATTCTTCATCAAGGAATAAACTCCATTCAGAATGGACTGAAACGACAGGTTAAGAAAGAAAAAATATCTCAGGAATTAATGCGTTCAACTTTAGATCGAATATCAACTTCCACATCACTAAATTCATTGTCAAATGCAGATCTCGTCATTGAAGCAGCAAGCGAACATAAAGAAACCAAAATGAACTTATTTCAGGCACTTGATTCTATTTGTCCAAAAACTTCAATTCTTGCATCCAATACTTCCAGTATATCCATCTCGAATATCGCCTCCGCCACCAACCGACCAGAATTGGTTATCGGAATGCATTTTATGAATCCCGTTCCCGTCATGAAACTTGTTGAGATTATTCGAGGAAATCAGACCTCAGATGAAACCACAGAAACAGTGAATTCGCTCTCAAAAAAGTTGGATAAAATCCCTGTAGAGTGCAATGATTCTCCAGGATTTATCTCCAACCGAATTCTCATGCCCATGATAAATGAAGCTATATTCTGTCTGTCTGAGGATATTGCAAAGACAGCCGCAATTGACAAAATAATGACCATTGGGATGTCTCACCCCATGGGACCGTTAACACTTGCCGATCTGATTGGGCTGGATGTCTGCCTTTCAATTATTCAAGTACTTCATAATGATTTTGGAGGTGATAAATATCGTCCCTGTCCCTTATTGAAAAAAATGGTGACGGAAGGAAAACTGGGACGAAAAACCGGTCAAGGATTTTATTCTTATTAAGATATAACTATTTTGAATTGCACATTAACAGAAGAACAAGAATTACTCCGGAAAACCGCTCGGGATTTTGCAGAAAAACACCTTAAGCCCGGTGTCATTGAAAGAGATGAAAATGCTGAAGTCCCTCTGGCTCAAATGAAGCAATTAGGTGAGTTAGGTTTTATGGGAATTATGGTACCTGAAAAATGGAACGGTGCCGGAATGGATACCGTAAGTTATGCTCTCGCAATGGAAGAAATTTCAAGGATTGATGCATCTGCTGGTGTGATGGTTTCGGTA
>Ga0208879_1003527_pt1 | contig 12780 bp, 15 predicted proteins | sample Knorr_S15_td_Bot_FD_185605 | JGI IMG/M metagenome (GOLD analysis project Ga0208879, IMG submission 185605) | Marine microbial communities from Southern Atlantic Ocean transect - Knorr_S15_td_Bottom_ad_5009_LV_A (SPAdes) (version 2) | ecosystem: Environmental > Aquatic > Marine > Oceanic | place...
GTTAACGCCGCTGTCAAGTCCGACTTGAATAAAGATCTGGCTTGTAGACGATACTGTTGAAGCCAAAGAACCATCGACCAGTTTTTGTCCGTTAAACTCCGTGGTTGCCGCAATACGGTCGAGTTCATTACGTAGAGCGGTAAACTCTAGTTGGATGGTTGCACGTTCTGTGGAACCAACGGTACCGGTGGATGCCTGAGAAGAAAGTTCTCTTAGACGGAGAAGGATGCTGGACTGCTCGTTGAGCGCACCTTCTGTAACGTTGATGAGTGAAATTCCATCGTTCGCGTTTCGAATGGCTTGCCGAAGGACACGAATATCAGAACGCAAGGCATTTGAAATCGCCAGGCCGGCGGTATCATCGGCAGCTCTGTTGATCCGGAGACCGGATGAAATACGTTCTACTGATGTCGCAAGGCGATCATTGTTGATACCCAAAAGTCTTTGGGCATTGAGCGAGGGGATATTATTAAAGATTCGAACTGGCATTGTAATCCTCCGTGATTAAATGTGCGGGTTATTGTTTTGGCCTCCGTACCAAAACAAGCCTCCAAGCTATTAACCCTTTAGTGAAGAATTCGTTTCTCCACTATTAAACTTTAGTAACCTCCTGATATAAGTTAACGATTTGTTTCTAATTCAGGATACAAACATGCTCAATGAGGCCTATCGGAAAAGGAAGAGATATCTTTAGAAAAAAAATCCGGGCAGGGGGGAGCTGAAGGGACCTTTGAACGGATTTGAATTAACGGGCAACCGGGCTTGAATTATCTAAACCATTAAAACTAAATGATTTTATCTCGTAATAATTTATGCCCGGTCCTGGTTGGGGTTAGAAAAATTATTGCAGAATATCCAATAAATTCTTACTTGCCAAATTAGTTTGCCCGACCATGGTTACCGAAGCCTGGGCGATAATCTGGTTTCGTGTCAGCAGGGCTACTTCTTCTGCGATGTCTGCATCGCGGAGGATAGAATTCGCCGCAGTAAGGTTTTGGATGGAACTTGCGAGTGTGCCGAGCGATTTTGCAAAACGGTTTTGCAGGGCACCAGTTTTCCCCCGGGAAAAATTCAAAGTTTTCAAAGCGCCGGCAATATCATCCAAAGCCGTTTGGGCATCTTCGGAGGTAGAAACCGACAGATTGTTTATTCCTAGTTGAGTGGAGTTACTGGCAGATAGGTCTAGCTCAACATTAAGGTTTAAACGACTTTCACTTTGGCTATTGATTCCAATCTGGATAAAAATTTGTTTAGGAACTAGAACCGATTGGGCTAAAGAACCGTTCAGCAGGGTTCTGCCGTTGAATTCAGTGGTTGCGGCGATTCGGTCAATTTCAGCCACCAGGGAGGAAATTTCCAAATTTATAGCCTGGCGTTCAAACGTCCTGATAGTTCCCGAAGCTCCCTGCGAAGCCAGTTCTCTGAGGCGGATGACCGCGCCGGTTTGTTCATTGAGCGCACCTTCCACGACATTGATGAGAGAAATACCGTCATTGAGGTTCCGGACCCCCTGCCTCAATACGCGGATATCGGACCGAAGGGATTCGGAAATGGCGAGTCCCGCTACATCGTCCGCTGCTCTGTTGACCCTGATTCCAGATGATATCCTTTCTATGGATTGCCCGACACGCCGGGTGTTGATATCTAAAAATTTCTGAGCGGTATTTGATAAGGTGTTATTGAAAATGCTGTTGGTAGTCATATTGTTTTCCTTCCCTGAAGTTTTTTATCGCACATTTCGTTGTGCGAAAATAAAAAATGGGGCGACTTCTTTTTTATTCTCTTTTGCCCATTTTTATTAAATTACTTGCCACCCGCAGGAATTCCCTGGCCTGCGTATAGGAACCGGGGGCAGAGTTTGCCGCGTGCTGATTCTCAATGGCAATAGCCAGATTTCTTTGAATTTCCTGTAGATGGGTTTCCAAGGCCCCGGATCTTTGCTGCAAGCGGTTTATGATTGCTAAAGCGTTTTCCAGAACCATTAGCCCTTTAGATCCCTTTTCAGGAGAATGGGGTGTCAAAGCCCCCAGTCCCAGAGTTTTTGCGGTAATGGGAGGGATGTTCAGGCTGGTGTTAAGATTGATCCGGTTTTCAGGTGAACTATTTGCTCCCACAACCAGATAGGAATGCATTTCGGTTTTCACCGAAATGGATAGCGAACCATCGAGAAGCTTCTGCCTGTTATGGTTAAAAGTTTCTGCCATTTGGTCCAACTCCCGCAATTTCAGGGAGATTTTGACATCCAATTGGGCCTTTTGTGAATTTTCCAGATTAGATGCCAAGCCGGGGGAGACCCATTGCTTGAGCTGGGACAGAATAACTTCAATCTCACCGCAAGCATTGCCCACTACAGAGATCAGCTCCATTCCAAATGAAACATTGTGAATGGCCTGATCGAGGTTTTTAAGGTTGGTTGCCGGGTTGTTGAATTTTAAAAATTCCAATCCGGACTCGACATCCCCAACTTTGTACCCGGTACCGGAAATAGTTTTCTGATTCATGACAGACTCCTGACAATTGATGGATTAAATCGGTGATTAAATCGATTAAACCAGCAACTGCAGAATGGACTGTGGAATCAGATTTGCCTGACCGACCATTGCCGTTGCAGATTGCACGAGAATCTGGTTTCGGGTCAGGTCCGCGATTTCCTTGGCGATATCCGCATCCCGGATGGACGATTCGGCGGCTTGCAGGTTTTCAATAGAAACAGAAAGGTTTCCTACAGATCGAGTCAACCTGTTTTGCACCGCACCCACCTTACCACGGGCCTGAGTAACGTTGGAGATAGCTGTATTGATTACATCCAGAGTGGTCAAGGCTTCAGCCGCCGCAGTGACAGACACGGCACTGATTCCCAGACTCGAGGAAGTAATCGCAGTAAGGTTGATTTGTTCATTCAGGTTAATCCGGCTGTTGACACCGCTGTCAATGCCTACCTGGATAAGAACCTGCTGTGAGGACACTACAGAAGAAGCCAGAGCACCGTCTACCAGTCCCTGTCCATTAAACTGTGTGGTTGCCGCAATACGGTCGATTTCATTACGTAGAGCGGAAAACTCTAGTTGGATGGTTGCACGTTCTGTGGAACCAACGGTACCGGTTGCGGCCTGAGAAGCCAGTTCCCGGAGACGGATCAGGATGCTCGATTGCTCATTGAGCGCACCTTCAGCGACATTGATGAGGGCGATACCGTCGTTTGCGTTTCGGACCGCCTGGCGCAAACCACGAATATCAGAACGCAAGGCTTCTGAAATACCCAGTCCGGCCGCATCATCTGCACCTCTGTTGATCCGGATACCAGATGAAATACGTTCTACTGATAATGCAAGGCGCTCGTTATTGATACCCAGAATCCGTTGGGCGTTAAGCGAAGCTATATTGTTGAAAATTCGTACTGGCATATTCCTAATCCTCCACCATGAGTTGGAATTAATTTACCGCTAATATTCGGTTTTAAATGTTTACTACTGCCCCTGAAGAGTCTTTATTTAGGGTGGCATCTCCTCAGTACCCCACCTTTATTTTCAAACCCATAAAGCAGAAATCCGGGTTTAATAAAGTGTTTCGTTGTCCGTCCGTCTTTTGGAACAACTCTGCTTAATTGTAGTTATCGGTAGGAAAACTTAGAACTTTAACAAAAAAAACTAATTATTTTCTTGCCGCCAGTTTTTTTGCGGAATATCAATGTTTAAGGCAGCTGTTTCGGGGTGGGCAATCAGGTAATCAATTGCTGTCTTAAGATTCAGCGGAGAATCAGGGGAGTGAGGAAGGTTATTAAAAAGCTCTTCCATAAGCTGGAAATCCTGGTCCGTATCCACAGTCAGGCGGAAAGTACGGTCTTTTAAATAATCCGGAGCGTTAACGCGTTTGATCTTGAATGAAGAAGGGTGGTCGTGAAACCAGGTGGTGACGTGTTCGCGGTAGATCGAGCCTTCCGCCAGTTCGCCGACCTTTTTCAAGGCTTCAAAGCGAATGATTTCGCAGGCGCTTCCCAGAGGAACGGGGTCCTGGGGAAGAGTATAGTCGGCTTTGTCCAGCAGATGGGCCTGAATTAAAGAACGCAGGAGAGGTATATCTATAAGGGGGTCATCGCCGCAGACCCGGACCACCTGTTCGGTTTGAACACTTTCTCCCGCTTTTATGAACCGGTCCAGGACATCTTCTTCCGACCCTTGGAATACAGGAATAGGAAGTCGGCGGGCAAACTCAATCAGCGGTGCTTCCGATTCTTTTTCGGGAATCGCCAGGAGGATGAGGTCAATTTCCGGCACCTGTTTTAAACGAATAATGATATGCTCCAGCATGGGAAGGCCGGCGATTGGGCGCAGGCTTTTATCGGGAAACCGGGTAGACCCCATTCTGGCTTGAATGATAGCGGTGACAGAAACCATTTTCTATATAAGTATAGGATTCTTTGAAACCGGTATTGTAACCTTTCAAAGGTGATTTGTAATGTCGAAATCGACGCGTCCCCTCATCCGGCCACCCCAATTGAAACAGGGGGATGTGGTAGGTGTGGTGGCCCCTGCCGGTCCGGTGGACAGGAGCCAGTTGGAAACCGGGTTGGAGGTGATCCGTGCCATGGGGTTTGAACCCTTGTTGGGCAGGCATGTCTATGCCCGTTCCCGTTTTATGGCAGGCTTCGACAAGGACCGGGCCCAGGATCTCATGGATATGTTCCAAGACCCCAGGGTTCGGGCAATTTTTTGCGCTCGGGGAGGGTATGGCGCCAATCGCATTCTTCCTCATCTAAAACCTCGAACGATCCGGGCCAATCCGAAAATCGTGGTGGGATCCAGCGATATTACTCTGCTCCTCCATTTCCTGGTGCAAAATTGCGGACTGATCGCCTTTCACGGCCCCATGGTTGCCGGAAGTTTTGGTCGGGCTGAAATGAAACAGTCCCAGCGGCAATTTAAGGCATTGTTGACCGGCGAGGCCAAGGGCAGGATTTTCCACTCTCCCCGAGCTAAGGTGTTTTCCAAAGGAGTGGCCCGGGGCAAAATAACAGGAGGCTGTCTGACCTTGCTGTGCCGTTCGTTAAACACCCCATATGAAATTAGAACCCGGAACAGGATTTTATTTATAGAAGATGTCAACGAACCTTTGTACCGGATTGATGGAATGCTGTGGCAGTTAAAAAATGCGGGGATGTTTAAGGGAGCGCGTGGTGTTATTTTCGGGGAAATGGTCAACTGCCGCCCGCAACGCCAAGGAGATGGGACGATTGAAGATATTCTAACAGATCTTTTTCCAAATCCGGGGTTTCCGATTCTGACTCATTGCCCCATAGGTCATGGCAAAGAAGTCTGGACTCTTCCTTTAGAGATATCAGCCACGCTGGATAGTGAATCCAAAACCTTGGAGCTAAAACACTGTGGGGTGAAAGGTTAGCCGAGCCTAACCGTTACGCCTTTGGATTTCAGGAAAGCTTTGGTTTCTTGAATAGTGAATTCTTTAAAGTGAAAAATGGATGCGGCCAGGACCGCAGAGGCTTTTCCTTTTACAATGCCTTCATATAAATGCTCAAGAGTTCCCGCTCCTCCTGAGGCGATAAGGGGAATGGTGATTGATTCTGAAACCGTTCGGTTGAGTTCTATGTCGTACCCGGCTTTGGTTCCATCGCGGTCCATGCTGGTGAGTAAAATTTCTCCGGCACCATAAGCTTCCATTTTTTGTGCCCATCTTTGAGCATGAATTCCGGTCGGGTTTCTTCCTCCATGTGTGTAAACCTCCCAGGCGGGAGTTGAATCAGATTTCTGCAATAACAGTTTCGGGTGCTCGGAAGCCCATTCAGGATGTATGGATTGGGACCCGGAAGAGTGCACCTGCTTGGCATCAATGGCGACCACGATGCACTGGCAACCAAAACGTTTTGCCGCACGTTGTACGAAATCCGGGTCCTTGACGGCGGCGGTGTTGATGGCGACTTTATCAGCGCCGGCTTTCAGAAGATTACGAATATCATCCAGGGTGCGTACGCCTCCGCCAACTGTCAAAGGCATAAATACCTTTTCGGCCGTGCGTGCGACCACATCCAGAATAATGTCTCGCTTTTCGTGCGAGGCGGTAATGTCTAAAAAGGTTAGTTCGTCAGCACCCTCGCTTTCATAGGCAGAAGCGATTTCAACCGGGTCGCCGGCATCGCGGAGATTGACAAAGTTGACACCCTTGACCACGCGGCCATCTTTGACATCCAGACAGGGTATGATGCGTTTAGCCAGCATGGAGAATGTCCCGTGCCTCCTTAAAGGAAAGGGCTTTGTCATAAAGGGCTTTGCCAATGATCACGCCTTCAACGCCATAGGACTCCAGCTTGGCCAGGTTTTTTATATCTTCAAGGCGGCTCACTCCCCCCGATGCGATCACTGGCAATTGAGTGGACTCGGCAAAATCTTTGATGCTTTCCAGATTAGGACCTTGAAGCATGCCGTCGCGGCTGATATCAGTGAAGATAAACCCGGCAATCCCATATCCTTTCATTTTCTGGGCCAGGTCGGTGGCTTTTTGTTCCGAAACTTCCACCCAGCCTTTCACAGCCACAAAACCATCTCGGGCATCAATGCCAACAATTATTTTGCCGGGGAAACGTCGGCAGGCTTCTTCTACAAACTCCGGTTCCTTCTGTGCAACGGTACCCAAAATGACCCGATATGCGCCTGCTTTAACATACATTTCGATGGTTTCAAGAGTCCGGATTCCTCCTCCAATTTGTATATCAACAGAACTGCTGTAAATAATGTTTTTTACAATTTCAGAGTTGACGGGTAACCCTTGGAACGCGCCATCCAGATCCACAACGTGAATAGTCTGCGCCCCTTCTTCATCCCAATGATCGGCCATTGAGACAGGATCATTGGAATAAACGGTTTCCTGATCCGCCTTTCCCTGTGAAAGTCGCACACACCTTCCTTCTTTTATATCTACTGCCGGTATTATTCTCATTAATTAGCTTTGATCAAAAAGTTTTAAGATAAAAACTGATATTAACAGATTATAAGATATTTGACATCTTCAACCTTGTTTGCCAACCATGGGATTGCGTTATATAATTCCTCACCCCTTGTGCCCTGACAGGGTATAAGGGCTCATTTAGCCGAGAGCATCGTTGCTAGCAGTAAAAGGTTATTGCAAGTTACCAGCAGAGGTTCTCCGCAATTTTTAATCAGGAGGAATTTTGAAAGCCAACCAAACTGAATTGGCAGGGGTTTTACTCATTGAGCCCACCATTCACCTTGATTCCCGGGGACGGTTTTTTGAAAGCTATGCAAAGGAAAAATTCCATGCATTAGGAATTCAGGAAGACTTTGTTCAGGATAACCAATCGCTCTCCCAAAAAAATGTTTTAAGAGGGCTCCATTATCGGACAGAACCGGAACAGGCCAAACTGGTCAGGGTGATCCGTGGCGAGGTGTTTGATGTGGTCGTGGACATTAGAAAAAACTCCCCCACTTTTGGAAAATGGCAAGGTTTTATTCTGTCAGACAGTAACCATCTTCAGTTGTATATCCCTGTGGGGTTTGCCCATGGGTTCTGCGTGCTCAGCGATGCGGCGGAGTTCTTGTATAAAGTTTCTGAAAACTATTCGGCAGAAAAAGAAAAAGGAATTATTTGGAATGATCCGGACATTGGCATTGACTGGCCGATATCCGATCCGATTCTCTCTGAAAAAGATAAAAACAATCCCAGCCTGAGGAGTCTGTAGCGTTAAATGGGGAATTTCCCTGTGGCAGGATTAGCTACCTTTTAGGTATTTGTTGAATTCATTGAAAGCCAAGTTAACAGTATCTTCTATATTGAGTTCCTGGCCATTTTCAATGGATTCGATATTTTTTACCAGAGTTTCATCCAGATTATTTTTGAGTTGTTTTTCACTAGACGAACTCGTTTCGGTATTGTAAACCGATAAAATTTCCGTCGCGATAGTTTTCCCCGGTTTGCTGGCCAGTATTTGGTCATAGTCGAAGCCTTTCTTCTCACCAAACTCCAATAAGCGGTCGATTTTACTTGAAATTTGCGTGTAAGCTTCTTCGCCGATGGTGGTCTGAACGGATTTGGCAAAAACCGGTATTAGGCAGTTGGGGATGCCGGGTTGTCTAATATTTTTTTCCATCAAGTGAACAAAAAAACGGCCAACATGTTCCTTGCGCTGGTTTCGGTCCTTTCTTTTCATCCGCCTTTTGGTTCGTGCTTTGCTGTCCTTATCCTTGTCCTTGGCTGCGTTTTCCTCATTGGGTTGGGTCAACTGGTTGAACATGGACATGGTTTCCGCTTCTACCTGATTGAACAATTCATCCGAACTCAAATCAGAGTTGTCCTTCGCCATTTTTAATATTTTAAAAATAATGTCCTGCTGGAGAGTGTCGCTCATGATTTTTTGATTTTTCAGTTAAAAAGAATTTCTGTGAAAACTCGCATTCCCGGGAAGAAATTTTAAAACTCCAACGGAAACCGTTTTTTCCTACCATTGTGCATACATGATAGCAAGTCTTTGTGAAAAGACTATCACAGATTTTTTGAAATACTCAATGGGACCGTTTTGAAGATCCTATTTAATAAAAGTAAAATCAATAGCTTACAGGCATATCTGTTCGGTATTTTTTATCCCTAATGTTATGTGGTTTTTTTGCCGATAAAAATTATAAGCATTAAAAGAAGTTTTTAGAAATTATTTGGTCCACTTAAAATGGCTTTAAATGTGTCTGAAATAGGTTTTCAAAATACTTCCTTGGAACAGAGAAATACCCAGGCGGTTGTGGCCGCTTTCTTTTCCAGCGAGTTGAGCTTGAGAACCCAGGATGGCGACCTTGTCAATTTGTCTTTTGATGCGGAGCAATCCTTGTCAGAATCGCATACCCAGACGCTAACGCAGGATAACGGGACTGTGCAGCAGTTCAGTTCGGTGGCCCGGGCCGCCGCTTCATATTCTCTGACTATACAGGGAGATTTGAATGAAGAGGAGTTGGCGGCCATCAACAAGCTCGCTGCGGAGATCGCACCTTTGGCTAGGGAGTTTTTTGCGAGCGGGGAATTGAACTTGGAAGACGCCATCAATGTTCTGGCCAATAACCTCGGTGTAATTCAGCAAGTGGAATTGGCGCTGGAAAGAACGGTGGTGGCAACATTTGAAACCCGATCCATTTCGCGATTGCCGGAAGAGGCTGGTTACATCAATGATATTGGAACCTTGGACAACCAGGCTTCTGAGTTGGAAACGGACGGGATACGGGATTTCCCGGCTCTGGTTCAAGCAACCATTGACGCGGTTTTTGAGTCTGAAGCTAAACAGATCCCCGAACACGATCTGATTCTAAGGTCCTTGAAGGACCTTTTAGATTTCATTCTTAATCAGCTTGGAGAGTTTTTTAATCCCCCGACCGGTCTGGCTGCCTTACCCGTGGAATCTGCCACTGTGACGGATGGGGCCATTGATATTGAACCATCGCCTCCTCAGTCCACTAGCGTAGAAGACATAGTTTAATAAACACGCCAAGCAACCCAAAATCCTTATTTCAGCTTAAAGTTAAGTTTCATTGTCACCGGCCCCACCCCTAGGGCCGCTAGGGCATGAGTGCACCGTTGTTGATGTGGAGGGTTTGCCCGGTAAGAGAAGTTTGTTCTTCAGAAACCAGGTAGGCCACCAGTTGAGCGACTTCTTCGGGCTTGGACATCTTGCCCAATGGCACCTGTTTCATCGCTTCTTTGTAAGCATCTTCTTTGGAAATTTTCAAAGTGTCAGCAAAACCCTGAAGGCCTTCCTCTGCCATTTTGGTGTCGACCCAGCCGGGACACAAAGCATTAACCAGGATTCCATCGTTGCTATATTCTCCTGCCAGGGACCGGGTGAGGCCCAGTAACCCCGCTTTAGAGGCGCAATAGCCGGAATAGCCCGGAACCCCTAATCTTGCCAAAATGGATGAGATGATGATGATTTTTTTGAATGGTGCGGGATTCTTTTTAATAAGGGGAAGGCATTCCTGAATGGTCTGGTAGGTTCCGGTCAGGTTGGTATCTATAATTTCCTGCCAGCGGTCCTGGTCCCCATATTGGTTCTCGCCTCCAATACCGGCGTTAGCGATGAGCCCGTAAAGGGAAGAAACGTTTGCCAGCGCTTGGTGGATTTCCCCGGAGTTTCTGATATCACAGGGTTGGCATTGGTGCTGACTAGGGTTTTTCAATAAATTTTTCGTGGATTCCAGATTTCCCAGGTTGCGTCCAAGCAGGATAAGGGAGTATCCACGCTCAGCCAGAGTTTGTGCGATACTCCTGCCGATCCCGGAACCGGCTCCAGATATAACAATATGCCTTGTCATTTATATTTCTCGTTCAACGGGTTTTTCTTGTAAAGGGATTTTTAGATGGATCCAGCAGAATCTTGATGTAGCCGGATAGGGTTTCAGCTTTTTCCGGTTCATTGAACTCCCGGTATACCTGGATCAGGTTATTCATCATTCGGATCAGCGTTTCCCTGTTTGTGGACTGGGACAAAAAATGTTCCTCAAAAGGCTGGCCAAACTGTTCAACGATTTGAACGCAGTCTGCGTGGGTCAGCAGGCGGCCCTGATTAAACGGATCAAAATAAATCGGGTCTTTGGGGAGATTGTATTTGGCGATGTAATGGCCCGGCATACCAACGCCAACGATTGGCAAGCCCAGTCGGCCAGCAATTAGAATGCAGAGAGCAGAAAGGGTAATGGGCAAACCGGTTTTATGATCTAGAACCTTGTTGAGATAGGTGTTGTCCGGTTCCATATAATTTTCCTTGTTCCCTTTGAAATTTTCCTGCTGGAAAAGCAGGCGGGTTAACGCGAAAACGGTCTGGGAGGGATCCGCATCCGGAGTCAGGTTTTGCTCCAGACGGTGTGCCAGCGAATCCAGGTTCTCTTTGCAGGATTGTGGGTTTGAATCGGGGTAGCCGAATTCCATGATCAATAGCATTCCAGCTTCCAGGTCTACATCTCGGCCCATGCCTTTCTGTGCTAATTGCCGAAACTTTTCCCCCAGCTTTTCAGGAAAAATTGCGCTGATCACTTCCTGCGCCTGAACGCGTAAGGAGACTTCCTCACTGCGAACCGCCATTTCGAGGAAGGGTAACGCGTCTTCCCCCAACTCAATCAACTGGGTGCGAACCTTTTGCCGGACAAACTTGTCCCGGTCGGTTAATAGTTGGATCAAATATGAAATTTGGCCCAAGGCCTTTTGATTGCTCATGTTATAAAAAAACAAAACCTGGCACGGACATTTCTGCCCGCCCAGGCTGGAAAACCAATACCGACTATAGGTCGGGTTGGGGTGTGGTGCGCAAATAGGGTTTGATCACTTTGTGTCCCTTGGGGAACTTTGCGGGAATATCTTCCGTCTTGATTGCAGGAATGACCACGCAGTCATCGCCATGTTTCCAATCGACCGGCGTGGCTACCTGGTAATTGGCGGTGAGTTGCAGTGAATCAATAACCCGAAGGATCTCGGCAAAGTTTCTACCCGTTGATGCCGGATAGGTGATCGTCAGTTTGACCGTTTTGTCCGGTGCAATGATGAAAACCGACCGGACCGTCAGGTTGTTCAGCGCATTCGGGTGAATCATGTCATACATTTCAGATATTTTTTTGTCCGGGTCGGCAATGATGGGAAAATTCACCGTACAACTTTGGGTTTCGTTAATGTCATTGATCCACCCCTTGTGCGAATCCACAGGGTCTACGCTCAAAGCAAGAACCTTGACGTTGCGTTTATCAAATTCACTTTTCAAATTGGCCACCCGGCCTAATTCTGTAGTACAAACCGGGGTGTAGTCTTTGGGATGGGAAAACAAAACCCCCCAGCTATCGCCCAGGTATTTATGAAATTCAATCGTTCCTTCAGTGGTTTCTGCCGTGAAATCCGGCGCGGTATCTCCTAATCTGATAGCCATAATCTGTTTCCTTCCCAAAAAAGATTATAATTAATTTAAGTACTTTTTCTTTACTATCCGAACAATCCCAAAAAAAGGGGTTGCAAAAATGATGTTGGGGTCAATGGAAATTGGTGTAATTATACCATACCTAAAAGCCGGGGAAAACGACCCCAAGCTTGTGGGGGTCACCCCTGTTTCCGGTAGTCTAAATATTTCCTATGTGTATTAAGAAGGTCCCTTATATTAGATGATTCCTGATTCCAGAAGGTGCAAACATTTTTGACACTGATTTCTAAAAGGTTCTATGACTAGCTACAATCTGGAGGAGACAAAAATACTCTTGCGGCAGGTCTGGACGTTTTTGCTTATGGGGCTCTATGGCATCGGTATTTTTCAGGAACGTTCAGTGGTCCTGCAGACAGCAGCGGCCCAAGCGGCAGAATCTATTTTCCCGGATGTGGCCAAGGTGTTATTTTTCGCGTTGATCTTCGTATCGTTCCTGATCGATATTGTTGAAATGCGCGAAGATAGAAATAGGGCCTACCAGTTTCTATTTTTGTCGTTAATAGCTGGAGGTCTCTCCGCAACCATCAGTGCGGTACAATATAATGTGTTGACCCGGGTATTTGGAGGAGGTTAACCACTCTTCGCCAGAGGGGCGACTGGGCAGGGACTTATTACGCCAAGATGACTCGTTGCTGGCTGAAAAAAGTCAGTGCTTTTTACCGCTGGCGGTTATGCCCGCTTGCCAGCCCGGAACAGATTAGTTAGAATGATCCGGCATTTTCATCCAGACAGATAAGAGGGGGCCGTTAGCTCAACCGGCAGAGCAACTGACTCTTAATCAGTAGGTCCTCGGTTCGATCCCGAGACGGCCCACCATT
>Ga0208879_1003530_pt1 | contig 12769 bp, 7 predicted proteins | sample Knorr_S15_td_Bot_FD_185605 | JGI IMG/M metagenome (GOLD analysis project Ga0208879, IMG submission 185605) | Marine microbial communities from Southern Atlantic Ocean transect - Knorr_S15_td_Bottom_ad_5009_LV_A (SPAdes) (version 2) | ecosystem: Environmental > Aquatic > Marine > Oceanic | place...
TTAAGGGCTGGTCCCCGTTCGCTCGCCGCTACTAAGGGAATCTCGGTTGATTTCTTTTCCTCTAGGTACTTAGATGTTTCAGTTCCCTAGGTTTGCCTCCTTAACCTATGTATTCAGTTAAGGATAATGATCTTATGATCACTGGGTTTTCCCATTCGGAGATCTCCGGGTTAAAGCTCATTTATCAGCTAACCGAAGCTTATCGCAGATTATCACGTCCTTCATCGCCTTCTACTGCCAAGGCATCCGTCGTATGCACTTATTCACTTGACCATATAACCCCAAAATATCTAGGTTATCTGGTTTCGTATTTCACCTTGTGAAGTCACTAACTAAATCTTTCGATCTAATCGGTGATTTCTATTTTCAATGATAGAGATTAATCTATCATCGAGAATCCATATTTTTTGAAATTGTTGTGTCAATGCAATACACCTTCGATAACATTTACATATATCTACTTATACGTTGTATTGTATTTAACAAACTTTACTTCATATCCAAATTGTTAAAGAGCTCCTAACCAAGGTTAGGTATAAAAACTTAAATAAAACTTAACAATAAATCTTATTTAAGTTTTCATCAGAGAAAATGGTGGAGCTAAGCAGGATCGAACTGCTGACCTCCTGAATGCAAATCAGGCGCTCTCCCAGCTGAGCTATAGCCCCCAAAATAAAACTAATAACCCAGAAAAATGGTGGGTCTGGGTGGATTTGAACCACCGACCTCACCCTTATCAGGGGTGCGCTCTAACCAACTGAGCTACAGACCCTTATTATCAATAACAATGATTTTTGGGTTATTGGTCTTTTTTTTCTCTTTCTATAATTTTTATCAAACAACTTGTGTGAACACTCGTACTTTTCTTAAGGAGGTGATCCAGCCCCACCTTCCGGTAGGGCTACCTTGTTACGACTTTACCCCAGTCATGAATCACACCGTGGTGACCGTCCTCACAAAGTTAGACTAGCCACTTCTGGTGCAACCCACTCCCATGGTATGACGGGCGGTGTGTACAAGACCCGGGAACGTATTCACCGTAGCATTCTGATCTACGATTACTAGCGATTCCGACTTCATGGAGTCGAGTTGCAGACTCCAATCCGGACTACGAGAAGATTTGTGAGATTAGCTACACCTCGCGGCTTCGCGACTCTTTGTACTTCCCATTGTAGCACGTGTGTAGCCCTGGTCGTAAGGGCCATGATGACTTGACGTCGTCCCCGCCTTCCTCCGGTTTATCACCGGCAGTCTCCTTATAGTTCCCACCATAATGTGCTGGCAAATAAGGATAGGGGTTGCGCTCGTTACGGGACTTAACCCAACATCTCACGACACGAGCTGACGACAGCCATGCAGCACCTGTCACTGCGTTCCCGAAGGCACCAATCTATTTCTAGAAAGTTCGCAGGATGTCAAGACCAGGTAAGGTTCTTCGCGTTGCATCGAATTAAACCACATGCTCCACCGCTTGTGCGGGTCCCCGTCAATTCCTTTGAGTTTTAGCCTTGCGGCCGTACTCCCCAGGCGGATAACTTAACGCGTTAGCTTCGCCACTAAGGGGTAAATCCCCCCAACGGCTAGTTATCATCGTTTACGGCGTGGACTACCAGGGTATCTAATCCTGTTTGCTACCCACGCTTTCGTACCTCAGCGTCAGTATTGGTCCAGAAAGCTGCCTTCGCCATTGATGTTCCTTCTGATATCTACGCATTTCACCGCTACACCAGAAATTCCACTTTCCTCTACCATACTCTAGTTGACCAGTTTCAAATGCAGTTCCCAGGTTAAGCCCGGGGCTTTCACATCTGACTTAATAAACCGCCTACGCACGCTTTACGCCCAGTAATTCCGATTAACGCTTGCACCCTCCGTATTACCGCGGCTGCTGGCACGGAGTTAGCCGGTGCTTCTTATAAAGTTAACGTCAAGGTCAACGGTTATTAACCGTTAACTTTTCTTCACAATTGAAAGTGCTTTACAACCCTCAGGCCTTCTTCACACACGCGGTATTGCTGGATCAGGGTTGCCCCCATTGTCCAATATTCCCCACTGCTGCCTCCCGTAGGAGTTCGGGCCGTGTCTCAGTCCCGATGTGGCTGATCATCCTCTCAGACCAGCTAAAGATCGTAGCCTTGGTAGGCTTTTACCCTACCAACAAGCTAATCTTACGCAGGCTCATCTGATAGCGTGAGGCTCGAAAGTCCCCCACTTTACTACGAATAGATTATGCGGTATTAATCCGAATTTCTTCGGGCTATCCCCCACTATCAGGCAGATTCCTACGCGTTACTCACCCGTCCGCCACTCGACGCCTACTAGCAAGCTAGTTTCGTTTCCGTTCGACTTGCATGTGTTAAGCATACCGCCAGCGTTCAATCTGAGCCAGGATCAAACTCTTCAGTTTAATCTTTGACTTTTTAGAACACATGGTATTTAGTAACCATTAGTTCAATTTTTTTAAAAGCTTATCTGCTTTTGTTTTTTATGTGCACTGCACAATTTCTTGCACGAGTGCCCACACAAGTTGCTTGATAAATTGTTAAAGAACTACCACCCCAAAATTGATCATTTTGTAGCGGTAAGAGCGGGAAATTATACAGGCTCAAAATGTTGCGTCAAGTTATAATTTTGAATATTTATAAAATAAAGCCTGATGCGCTATACTTTCAAAAATTACACAACCAATAATAGTGTGTAAAATCAATATTATAGACCTAATTAATTACCCAGATAAGTTCCGTAAGTTTATTAACTTACGAGTCCAATATTCCTCTATTTTCCAATACAAAAAGAAGAGAAGATTTCACCCAATAAATCGTCTGAGGAAAACTCCCCAGTTATCATACCAAGTGACATACCTGCTTGACGTAAATCTTCAGCAACTAATTCACTGGCACCAACTTCTAGTTGCTCAATAGCACAGTTGATAGATATAAGTGTCGATTCAATTGCCAGGATATGTCTTTTGCGAGCAAGGAAAACACCATTACCTACGGGGTTATAACCAGCAACATCTGATAATGCTTGTCTTAATAACTCAATCCCATCTCCAAATTTCGCCGATAAGCTAATTTCTGTTTGACCTTCAAATTGCCGCATCCCGGCCTTAGCATTTAGTAAGTCAATCTTATTTCTTATAGCTATGATGGGTTTACTCACCATGACGTCTGGCAAGATAGAGGGATCGGCTGACGAGTCCTTAGCATCATAAACCAACAATACAACGTCAGCATTATCAATTTCGGCATGCGCTCTCCGGATGCCTTCTTGCTCAATAATGTTATCACTTTTGTGAAGGCCTGCGGTATCTATAATATGTAACGGCATGCCCTCAACATGTATTGTTTCTTTTAATACATCGCGTGTTGTTCCAGCTATATCAGTAACAATTGCACTGGGCTGTTTGGTTAGAGCATTAAGTAAACTTGACTTGCCTGCATTTGGTTTGCCGGCAATTGCAACATGCAAGCCATCTCTCAGAATAGCACCCTGATTTGCACAATCAAGTGTGTCAAGAAGTTCTTTTTTTAAAATTTCAAGTTTTGTTGACACCTCGTGAGATTCCAAAAAATCGATCTCCTCATCAGAGAAGTCGATAGTGGCCTCAACAAAAACCCTTAAATCAATCAAATCTCTCAGTAGTTGGTTTATTTTTTCAGAAAATTCTCCAGTAAGTGACCTTACTGCACTGAGAGCTGATTTGTCAGAGCTTGCCTGAATAAGATCTTGCACTGCCTCTGCTTGAACTAAGTCCATCTTTCCATTTAAAAACGCACGCTTTGTAAACTCTCCGGGCTCTGAAAGTCGAGCCCCAAAAAAAATGACAGTTTCTAACAACTTTCGCAAAACACTCATTCCACCATGGCCTTGCAGTTCTAGTACATCTTCACCTGTATAGGATTGAGGGCCAGAGAAATAAATTGCGACACCTTTATCAATTTGATTACTTTCTTCATCATAAAAAGAACCATAGTGAGCAACTCTGGGTTCAAGTTCAACATTAAGAACTTTGTTAGCAATCACTTTAGACAAGGGTCCTGAGACACGAATCACCCCAATACCGCTTTGTCCAATAGCAGTAGCTAGAGCGCATATAGTTTCAATCTTACCCATCGACGGCAAAATATTCTTCAATGAATTCGTCAAAACTTAATACATCTTTGGCCTCCATCTTCAGTTGCTCTTGGTGTGAAGATATTGCCAACTCCTCTAATGCATCAAAATAGTCCTTGTCAATACTCTTGCTTCGATATAGTTCTCTATTTTGATGACTTAATTTATCAATATATTCAAAAAAACCTGACTCTGTCTGTCTCATTTCTTCAAGTATCATCGCTGAAGGTGTCAAATCAGGATTATTAATACGACTTAACATTTTTTGAACAGATTTCTGATGCTCTTTAGTTAAAAGCTTAGAGCAATCCGTAACCCCTACAAAGATTTCTTTACCCCAATCCTGCAACAATACTTCCTTCCCATTATTTGTAAGCATTAAGCCAGACTGTCGCCCTTTATGAGCCACTAAATTATCGTTATTATCAATATCGAATTGCTCTGACGTAGAGATAGCTGCAGAATCTTGAAGAAGGCAAAACAATAAAAATACCTCCAAAAATTGTATCTGTGGTTTATCAATACCTAAACTTATTAATGGATTAACATCCAAAGATCTAATTTCAATATAACCAATTCCATTATTGGTAAGTGCCCTCAATGGCCTATCCATTCCATGTAATAGAGGCTTGGGTCGAACCGAAGCGTAATATTCATTTGCAATTTGCAGTATATTGGTATTGAGTTGTTGGTATTCTCCATCTTTCTTTAAACCAATCTCTTCAAAATCTTTACAACTTGTTTGCATTGCAGCACGAAGACTATGAACATAGTTATGAAGACTATTGTAATTTGCCTTCACTCCCTTTTCTTCTTCCTGAGAGTTCTGATAACCAATATCACCCATTCTTAGTGAGGTCGCATATGGTAGGTAAAAAGTATTATCATCGAACTCTTCCAAATCGTGTTCATGATAATCTTTCATAAAAGACTTACAAACTGATGCAGAGGCTCCAAACAAATAAGGGATTATCCAACCGTACCTCATAACGTTCCGTGCAAGCCCCATATAGTGGTAATCAATAAAGCTTCTTAAAGACATATCTGGTGACATCAAATCACGATAGGCTTGCAAAAAATCTAAAGAAAATGAATAATTAAAATGAATGCCTGAGATTGCTTGCATTACACTTCCATAACGATTCGCGAGACCGCGACGATATACCGTTTTCATGATGCCCAAATTTGAACTGCCATATTGCGCAATAGGTATATTGGTATGCCCTCGCAAAATACAAGGCATACTTGCTGGCCAAAAACGTTCACCTGGTGTCAGATGATGATGCACAAAATGTTGGATTTTAGCTAACTCATTTAGAGCCTTATCAGCGCTATCAAATGGTTCGGTAACAAGTTCGATTAAAGCCTCGCTAAAATCAGTTGTAATTGCAGGGTTGGTCAGTGGAGAGCCGTAAGCCTCTGGATGTGGTTCTTGTGAAATACTACCATCCTCCGAGACACGCAAACTTTCCTTTTCAATACCAATAAGGTTTTGAATAAGTGAGTCCTTAACTGGTACTAACGACTGAATTTTATCGAGAAGGTCCAATCCACTAACTCAAATAGTAAAATACGTATTTTACCTTGCACTGTTAACAACGATGACAGTAGAAAACATCTGTTCAACACCATAAATCATTACTGAGTCATGTCATCTAATAAAAAAATCATAGTAGAGGAAGTAGTTGTTGGAATCCTTCTAAACAAAAATGGACAAATACTCGTCGCCAAAAGACGTAATAACCAGTTTATGCCAGGCTATTGGGAATTGCCAGGAGGAAAAATTAAAGTTGGTGAAAACAAAAAAGATAGTCTTAAACGAGAACTTTCTGAGGAACTAGGAGTCACTGTTAACAAAAGCAGTCTTAAACACACGATGTTTCATCAATACCCAAATAAGGTTGTAAAATTGTGGATATACAATGTTGACAAATACTCTGGAGAACCATCAGGCCAAGAAGGGCAAGACACATCCTGGTGTAGTTTAGATCAGCTAAATAACTATAAATTACTACCTACCATGAGAGAAATTGTGCACAAAATTTCTCTACCAGAGCATTACTGGATCACCCCTGATGATCATCATTCTGAATCCGTTATAGAAAAATGTCGTGAACACTTAATTGCTGGCACTATGATTGTCCAGCTTCGAAGTAAAGTATCTCTTGATCATACTTATATAGATAAAGTGTACAAACTCTGTCAGGATTACCAAGCAAGTCTTATCCTAAACACACCAAATAAAACATACCAAGAACTTTGTGATGGTTGGCATTTAACAAGCAATGAACTTTTGTCTCTTAAAGAAAGGCCTTGCGACAACAATAAACTTCTTGGTGTCTCAACTCATAATGCTCTTGAAGCAGAATATGCAGAAAATATTTCTGCAGATTATATTAGTTTGTCACCAGTAAATTCGACCCCGAGTCATCCAGATATCCCACCTCTTGGCTGGCAAGTAGCCTCAGATATTATCAGCAAAAGCAACTTACCTGTATATCTACTCGGGGGAATGAGCAAGGAAGTACTTGATAAAGCATTAAGTATTGGAGCCCAGGGAGTCGCAGGTATCAGTCAAATCTAGTAGCTATCCTTTGTTAATTCTAAAACTTTATTTTGTATATCTTCTTTAGTCATCCTAACAAGACCATCAGAGCCGCCCTCGCATAAAAGTCTATCACCTACAAACACTTGGGGGACTGTTCGATAACCAGTCTTTATAAAAAAATCTCTAGCTTCATTATCTTCTTGAATATTTAACGTTTCATATTCTATACCGTGCAAATCTAAATAGTTTTTAGCTCTAGTGCAATAAGGGCACGAGTAGGTCGTATATACTTTAATCATTGTTCTCTATATGGTCTGAAGTAACTAGTTAGACTAGCCTCTAACGTATACCCATGTCTTATCACTAGACAATTCCTGATTATATAGGTATCCCTCGTCGGAAAAATCTTTAAGCACCTCGGCATCAGTCAAACGGTTTCTAATTATGTAATTAATCATTAACCCTCTTGCTCGCTTGGCATAAATACCAATAACTTTATAAGTCTCGTTTTTCTTTTCCTTAAAAACGATATCCAGTATCTGGGCTTTGAGCATTTTTTTGTCAATCGCTTTATAATACTCATTGGATGCTAGGTTAACAATCAACTCCTCTTCATCTTCATTCAAGACTTCACTAATACCACTCCCCCAATAATCATATAGATTGTTTCCCTTAGCATTAATGAGTCTTGTTCCCATCTCCAAGCGATAGGGCTGTATCAAATCAAGCGGCCTAAGAACACCATATAAACCCGAAAGCATGCGTACATTTTTTTGTGCAAAGTCAAGATCTTTATCAGAAAGTGAAGATGCATTAATACCATTGTATACATCTCCTTTGAAAGCCAAAAAAGCTTGCTTGGCATTGTCTAATGAGAATGGTGTCTTAAATGCTTGAAATCGATCAAAATTTAATTTTGATAAATTTTCACTCAGAGACATAAGTTTTGAAATTTGTTTCCGGGTTTTATTTTTTAAAATATTTACTAATTCTTGGGTGTGACCTAACTGCCGAGTCTGTGTGAAAGAGTTTATATCACATGACGAAAAATCTTGTGTTTTGGAAGGTGAAATTATTGCTAACATTTCGTGAATAAATATAAACATTCTACCCGAAGATGCCTGCTATAACAATATAATCGAGTTTATTTGGTATTCAAAAAGTGTAAGTTATACGTTATAATCACTTAAAAAAATTTCGTTCATTTTTACCTAGAGTTTTCATGATAAAAAAACAATTATACTTACCAAAACCTCACGGTCTTTATCATCCAAACAATGAGAAGGAAAATTGTGGTGTTGGTTTTATTGCCAACATAAAATCTAAGGCTTCACACAAAATTACTGAAGATGCTCTAGAAATGCTTTCTCGTATGGGCCATCGAGGTGCTTGTGGCTGTGAAGCTAACACCGGCGATGGAGCGGGAATTTTAACCAACATTCCCCATGAGTTTTTTTCCCAGAAAATACAATCTCTATTTGGTATTGATATTGAAGCTGGCAGTTATGGTATTGGAAATATTTTCTTACCTCAAGACGATAAACAAAGACAACACTGCATTTCTATAGTTGAAAAAGTTGTTAAAAATGAAGGACAAACGCTGATTGGTTGGCGTGACGTTCCCGTTGATGCCATCAAGGCTGACGTGGGAGATACTGCAAGAAACTCTCAACCGGTCATTAAACAACTTATTATTGGAAAAGCTGAAGGTATAGATAATGATGTTTTTGAGGGCGCCCTTTATATTATAAAAAAGCATATTTCTAAAGTAATTCGTACGGATGAATCACTTTCACAAGCTTTACTGTTTTATGTTTGTAGCCTTTCTACCCGGGTTATTGTTTATAAGGGCATGCTGATGGGTTCACAGTTATTGGATTTCTATCCAGACCTTACCAATAAAGACTTCAAAACATATTTGGCAATGGTTCATTCACGCTTTTCAACCAATACATTCCCTTCATGGGATCGTGCTCAGCCTTGTCGCTTTATGGCCCACAATGGCGAAATTAATACACGTCAAGGTAACTACAACTGGATGAGAGCTCGTGAAGGAGTTTTAGAAAGTGATTTTTTTGGTGACAATTTAGACAAAACCTTACCTGTTATTGAAACAGAAGTTTCTGACTCTGGCAGCTTTGATAATGTTCTAGAATTTCTTTTAATGAATGGTAGATCCTTGCAGGAAGCTGTATTGATGATGGTTCCTGAAGCATGGCAAAATGATCATGAAATGAGCGATCAGAAGAAAGCCTTTTATGAATACTTCTCAAATGTTATGGAGCCTTGGGATGGTCCCGCTTCAATTACTTTCACAGATGGACGCTATATCGGAGCCATCCTAGATCGAAATGGTCTGCGCCCATCACGCTATTACTTAACACATGATGACAGAGTCATCATGGCATCCGAAGTAGGTGTTGTTGATGTAGCAACTGACAATATAAAAACTAAAGGCAGACTTCGTCCAGGCAAAATGTTTTTAGTCGATTTTGGTCAAGGAAAACTAGTTGATGATGACGAAATAAAAGACAATTTTTCTGCTAAAAACCCTTATCAAAAGTGGCTCAACGACCAACAAATTCATTTAAGTGAACTAGCTAGTAATAAGGAGGCTCATGGTTTCTATCCAGACACTCTTTTACATCGCTTAAAAGTATTCGGTTACAGTACGGAAACATTGGAATTTATGCTATTGCCGCTTGTCACTGAACTTAGAGACCCTGTTGGATCAATGGGAAATGATTCAGCATTGGCCTGTCTCTCAGATCAATCTCGCATTATTTATGACTACTTTAAGCAACTATTTGCCCAAGTTACCAACCCTGCTATCGATTCCATTCGCGAAGAGGTAGTCATGTCATTGCGCTGTGCTATAGGTCCAGAAGGAAACTTACTTATCAATAGCGCTAAAAATGCCAACCGTTTGGTGATAGAGCATCCTATTCTGACGAATGAAGAAACGTTAGCTCTTAAGGATTGTAACCATCGAGGTTGGACAAGTAAAACTATTGATATCACTTATGACATTGATGAAGGACTCAAATTAAGCGACATGCTTGATGATATTTGTCAACAAAGTTCACAAGCCATCAAAAATGGTCACAGCTTGGTTATCTTATCTGATCGCAAAGTAAACTCTAGTCGTGGCGCTATAAGTGCCTTGTTGGCGTCTTCGGCAGTTCACAGATACTTGGTGGCCAATCACAAAAGAACCCAGGTTGGAATTATCGTTGAAACGGGAGAAGCTCGAGAAGTCCATCATTTCTGTCTAATGATTGGTTTTGGTGCTGATGCAGTTAATCCATACCTAGCATTTGAAGCTCTTTGGCAGGCAAGGCGTGATAATTTAATCAAACTAGAAGATGATGATGCTATCGTTGCAGCCTATCGTAAAGGTGTTGCTAAAGGGATGTTGAAGGTAATGGCTAAAATGGGTATTTCAACCTTAGCGTCCTATAAAGGCGCCCAAATCTTCGAAGCGGTTGGCTTATCTCCTGAAGTGATGGATAAATGTTTCTTTGAAACTTTCAGTCGAATCAGTGGTGTTGGTTTTGAAGTCCTTCAAACTGAAGCTGAAGCGCAACATAAAAAGGCGTACCTTTCAACTTCATTCGATAATCTTGGACAATATCATTGGCGCAGTGGTGGCGAAAAACATATGTGGGAACCACAAACCATTACAGACCTTCAAAAGGCTGCTCGTAGTAACGATAAAAATGCTTATTGGGAATTTGCAAAAAAATCTAACGAAGAAGGAACTCGTAACTGCACACTACGTGGCTTGATGTCATTTAAGTCAGGCAATCCAGTCGATATTGATAAGGTTGAATCTGCCAAAGAAATCGTAAAAAGATTTGCCACAGGTGCGATGAGTTATGGTTCCATCTCCGCTGAATCTCATGAAACACTTGCCATTGCCATGAATCGTATCGGTGGTAAGTCAAATACCGGAGAGGGTGGCGAAGATTCTGCACGCTGGATACCTGATTCAAATGGCGACTCTCGAAGAAGCGCTATCAAGCAAGTTGCTTCTGGTCGCTTTGGTGTTACTATCGAATACCTTAATAATGCCGATGAATTGCAGATTAAAATCTCGCAAGGTGCCAAACCAGGTGAGGGTGGCGAGCTGCCAGGAAAAAAAGTTGATGAAGATATTGCTAAGATACGTTGTTCGACTGCTGGAGTTGGCTTAATTAGCCCACCACCACACCATGATATTTATTCTATTGAAGATTTATCACAATTGATTTTTGACCTTAAGAGGTCCAATCCAGAAGCCCGTATTAGTGTGAAATTGGTTTCCGAAGTGGGCGTGGGAACTGTCGCTGCAGGGGTAACTAAAGCAAAATCTGACCATATCCTCATTGCTGGTCATGATGGTGGTACTGGTGCATCACCTCTGACCTCTATTAAGCATGCAGGCCTGCCTTGGGAATTGGGTGTTGCCGAAACCCACCAAACCTTGGTAATGAATGATCTTCGTTCACGTGTTGTCATTCAGACAGATGGGCAACTTAAAACGGGGCGCGATGTTGCTATAGCGGCATTGCTTGGGGCAGAAGAGTTTGGTTTCTCTACAGCACCACTAATTACACTCGGCTGCATCATGATGCGTAAATGCCATCTCAATACGTGCCCTGTTGGAATTGCAACTCAAGACAAGGTTTTACGTAAAAAGTTTACAGGTAAGCCAGAACATGTTGTGAATTATCTATTTATGGTCGCTGAAGAGTTGCGTACTATTATGGCGGATCTTGGATTTAAAACGCTCAATGAAATGGTTGGTCGTGTCGATATGCTGGAAATGAATGAAGCGATTGACCATTGGAAGCAAGACTCTATTGATCTTGGTGCAATTTTGACACCTGCTGATACACAATATAAAAATGCTGGCACCTATCAAAGCATCCCGCAAGACCACCAACTCGATCAGCAATTAGACCATGAGTTAATAGCTCAATCAAAGGTCGCCATTGAGGGCAATGGTAAAGTTAAAATCGAGTCAGTTATTACAAACGTTGATAGGGCTGTTGGCGCAATGCTCTCTTCCCATGTCGTTAAAACAAGGGGTGAAAATAATCTAATTGAAGATGCAATTCATGTTGACTTTAAAGGTTCCGCTGGTCAATCGTTTGGTGCATTCCTAGCAAAAGGGATAACCTTGTCTGTTGAGGGGGATGCCAATGATTATGTTGGCAAGGGACTTTCTGGTGGTCGTATTATTATCTATCCACCTAAAAATTCAACATTCATTACACAAGATGAAATTATTGCTGGCAATGTTTGTGGCTATGGTGCCACTGGTGGTGAAATGTATTTATCCGGTTGTGTTGCAGAACGCTTCTGTGTCAGAAATTCTGGACTCATTGCCGTCGTTGAAGGTGTCGGAGATCATGGCTGCGAATACATGACAAGCGGTCGAGCAGTAATTCTTGGTGAGGTTGGACGTAACTTTGGTGCAGGTATGAGTGGTGGTATAGCTTACGTCTACAATCCAAACCTTACACTTCAGAGTCGAGCTAACTCATCCATGATTGATTTTGATCCGATGGATGACGAATCACAAAAAGAGTTGTTGGATTTGTTAACTAAGCATGCCGAATTTACAGGCTCTCCAATCGCAAAACAAATTTTAGGAGACTGGAATGCAGAATTGGCCCACTTCGTCAAAGTTATGCCAAAGGCATTAAAAGAAGTTTTAGCAGCACAAAATAAACAACTACTGCAAGCAAGCTAAATAGGTATAGCGTCGATAATATCGGCGCTTTGATCCAAGACCTCATCTATACCATCACCTACAACTGGTATTACAGAAATCACAGAACCCGTAACCCTCATAGGAACAGTCACAACTTTAGTTAATACACAGCCCGAAAGATAAAGGCTTATCAAAACAAACACAAGCAATTTTTTCATTATTTTCTATCCAAAATACTAAAGTGATATGCATACTTATTTTTTTCATCTGGTTGATGTGACTCACAACTCACTTCTAGCCAGTCGTTTTCATCGTAATGAGGAAAATACGTGTCCCCTTCGAACTCTCCTTCAATATGAGTAATGTAGAGTCTACCTACATCAGGAAGCAACTGTTCACATAGG
>Ga0208879_1003531_pt1 | contig 12766 bp, 8 predicted proteins | sample Knorr_S15_td_Bot_FD_185605 | JGI IMG/M metagenome (GOLD analysis project Ga0208879, IMG submission 185605) | Marine microbial communities from Southern Atlantic Ocean transect - Knorr_S15_td_Bottom_ad_5009_LV_A (SPAdes) (version 2) | ecosystem: Environmental > Aquatic > Marine > Oceanic | place...
AGCAGCTTGCCGCCGCCGACCTCGGCCAAGCGCTCGAGCCGGGCGAGGTTCGGGCGCGACTCGGCGAACTCCGGCGAGTGGTCGAGGTTCGCGCCGATGACCTGCGACGAGCGCAGTTCGCCGTTCTCCATATCGCGCAAATGCACGAGGTACGCGCCGGTTTCGCGGGTCTCGAATTCCGCCTCGTACCGGCCGGCGGCGGTCTGCTTGAGCGGGACGAGTTGGCGTTCGCCTTTCGGGCCGACGACGACGGCCTGCAGGTCGAGGAAGTTGCGATAGTTGCCGTCGGCGTCCATCGCCTCGACGCTGATGATGCCGCTGCCTTGCTCGATGACGACGTCCGCCGAGAGGTCGCCGGTCTCGACGCGGCGCAGGCTCCAGTTGGCCAATTGCGACCAAAATGTTTGGTAACGCGCCCAGCCGATCCATTGGCTGCCCCACTTGGCGCGGGCGTCGGAGGTGAACGCCACCGCGCGGCCGAGTCCGTACCGCCAATGCGCCAACAGCGGGTCGCCCTGCGCGGTGAGCAGCGGGGTTTCGGCGCGCGGTTTTTCGCTGGTGGCGACGTAGCCGAGGAGCGGCGGATAACCGCCGGCCGCGAAGCCGGTGAGCGCCTCGCTGGCGGCGACTTGTTGCGGCGTGAACGGTTCCTCGTAAATGGCGGTCTTCAAAATGACGGCGGTCTCTTTCAGGAAAATCTGCGGCAACTGCGCTGGGTTGGTGATGTTGTAAAAACGGCCGTCGCCCTTCTCGGCGATATCGATCATCGTGTCCGGCCCGGCGTGACCGGCGATCAGCACGGTGCTGACCGTGATCTTTTCGTCGCGAAAGTTCGCCATCAACTCGTCGCTTGGCCCGCCGGGGTCGCCGTCGCTGAACAGGATCATGTGCTTGATGCTGGCGGTCGATTTCTTGAGCCCCTGGAAGCCCATCGTCATCACGTTTTGAAACGACGGCAGGTCGCCTTGGTTCATGCCCATGATTTGCCGCCCCAACTCCTGCTTGTCGCCGACTTTCGTCAGCGGAAAATGCCAGCGATCTTGTCCGTCCCACAGCACGATGCCTAGCTCGTCGTTCGGCCCCATCGCGTCGAGCACGCCGATGGCGCACCGGCGGGCGACTTGGTTGCCGTTGTTGAATTCCATCCCGTGCATCACCAGCACGAGCGCGCCCGGCGGCAAGATTTTTTTGCTGCTCAACTTCATGCTCACCGGCAGCGCGCGCTCGAGCGGCGTGTTGCGGTAGCCACCGGCCGCGAACGCCTGGTCGCCGCCGATGCAGACCAGCCCCACGCCGAAGTCGCGCACCGCGCTCTCGATCCGCAGCATCGCGTCGCGGCCAAGGTCGCCGGCGTTGACGTTGCAGAGGAAAATCGAGTCGAACGCCTGCATGCCGGCAAGCGAGTCCGGCAGCGCCGTGATGCCGCCCAGCTCGACCTCGAGCTTTGCGTCGCGCAGGGCGTTGGCCAACGGCGCGTCGCGTTCGGGGTCGGACGAGACGATCAACACGCGCGGGTCGCCGCGCACGTTGGCGAAGCCGGAGGCGCGGTTGTTCTGCGGGATGCGGTCGCCGTCGGCCTCGATCTGCACTTCGTACGAGTAAAAACCGGCTTGGCCAAGCGACTGCGGGAAGCTGAAAAGATTTTTGCCCTTGGCCAAGCGCACCACCTGTTCGCCGAGCAACTGGTCGTTGCGGAAGAGCCGCACCTTGGCCGGTTGGTCGCGGTCGGACAGCGCAAAAATCCGGGCCTCGAACGGCTGGCCTTTTTTCACCATGCCGGGCACGGCCAGGCGCTGGATCGACACGTCGCCGCCGCCCTGCGTGCCCAGCGGCACGACGTCCACCGTCACGTCGAGCGGCTTGGCCGCCATGACCGCCTGCACGGCGTCGCCGATGTTTTCGTTGCCGTCGGAGAAAAGCACGAGCCGCTTTTGGCCGGTCTCCGGGAAGGCCGCCGTGCCGAGGCGAATGGCCCCGGCGATGTCGGTGCGATCCTTGCCGACGACCGTTTGAATGGTGTTAGTTTGCAGCGCGGCTGGCGTGAGGGACAACTCGATGCCGGCGTCGGTGCCGAACACCATCAAGCCGGCCTTGTCGCTTTTTTGCTTCTCAGCGGTGACGAGCAACTTGTGGGCGGCCTGCTGCTCCTGCGCGGGAACACTCTGCGAGTGGTCGATCAAGAAATAGACGTTCATTCCTTCCTGCGGCTTGTTCCACTGGAGGCCGGCGAGAGCCAGCACCACGGCGCTGACAACCAGCACGCGCAGGCCGTACGCGAGCCAGCGGCGCCACGCCTGGATTTGCACGTCGGTCCTCCACGCGAGCCACGTCACCCAGCCCAGCGCCACCGGCAAAGCCAGCAGCCAAAGGGGGTGTGTGAACTGGAAGGTCATTTAGTTGGGGGAACTTGAAAGTTGAAGTTTCAAGAATGGGGAGCACACGCGCCCCGCGTGTGGATTCCGGCGCCCCGCCGGAATCGTCCGGCGGCAATTCACAGTTCGTGCCTTGGGCGGGGCGCCCAAGGCGGCACGCGAGGGCGCGTGCGCTCCCCATTTTTGACCATTGTTTCCCCGTCCGAACAGCTTGGATTGAGGTCTGAAAATCAGCCGGAGTCCACCCTCTCCCTGAGGGAGAGGGAGCTTGGCCAAGCGCGTCCCGCTTGATTCCTTCTCCCTCAGGGAGAAGGTGGCCGCAGGCCGGATGAGGGTGAACGGCCGAATGTTTTTTTGTGTGGAGCCCACTATTTTATCGCCGAATTAATAGTTTTGCCGAACCCGCCTTTCAAGTTTCAAGCCGTCTGAAAACTGAAAACTGAAAACTTGAGACTGAAAAGCCGGTTCGCGGCGGATCAGTTTTTGCACGCGATGATTCTGCGAATCGGCGACGTACAGGTTGCCGCGCGAGTCGAGCGCGAGGCTCCACGGATTGTTGAACTGCCCCGGCGCGCTCCCCGCGCCGCCGATGATCTCGAGCACTTGGTCGTCCGCGTCGAGCACCGTCACGCGGCTGTTGCCGAACTCGCAGACGTACTGCCGCCCCTGCTCGTCCACCCGCACGTCGTACGGGTAACTGAACTCGCCGCTGGCCGTGCCGGGGCCGCCGTGTTCGCGCAGGAACGTCCCGTCGCCGTCGAACACCTGCACGCGATGGTTGCACGAGTCGGCGACGTACAGTTTGCCGGTGGCGTCGAGCGAAAGCCCCTCGGCGCGGTTGAACTCGCCCGGCCCGTGGCCCGCGCCGCGTATTTCGAGCTGCACCGACTCGCGGGCCAAGCCGAATTTTTGCAGTCGCTCGACGATTTGAAACTCGCTGACGAACGCCGAGCCGTCCGGCGCGATCGCGACCGCGCGCGGGAACGACAACTCACCCCGTTCCCGGCCGTGCACGCCCCATTGCGAAACCAGTTTGCCCTCCGGCGTGAAGTGGTTGATGCGCGAATAGTGCGGCTCGACGACGACGATGTTTCCCTCGTGATCGAGCGCCATGCCCTTGGGCCGTCCGCGCTCGGTTTCGGGCATCTGCCATTGCAGCAGATAGTTGCCGTCGGGATCGAACTTCTGCACGCGGCCGGTCATGTCGCAGACGTAAACATTGTCGTCGCGATCAATCGCGATCGACCGCGGCTTGACGAATTGGCCCGGCGCATTGCCGAGGCCGCCAATCACACGCACCTCGGAGAAAATGGCGCTCTCGAATCCGCCGCCGCCCGGCCCGTCGCCGCAGCCGACGAGCAGCGCGCCGCAGCCCAGCGCGATCGCTTGGCCAAGCGCTTGGCCAAGTCGCGGGCGGGTTGTGCGGCAGCGGTTCACCGGCCAGGCATCGTCGCCGACTGCGGCGCTTTTGCAAGGTTGGCCAAGTCCGGCGCGGCAATTGCCTTGACCCAAGCCAAGCCGGGAACCAGCCTGCGTGCACTCATGTCACTCACAACGATTCACCGACGCGTCGCCGCTTTTGCCGCCTTTTCATTCGCTGCACTCACCGCCCAAGCCGAGGATGCCAAGGTCACGCATCACTACGCCGACAACGACGGCGTGAAGATTCACTATGTCACTGCCGGCGACTCCGGGCCGTTGGTCGTGATGATCCACGGCTTCCCCGATTTTTGGTATTCGTGGAACGAGCAGATCAAGGCGCTGCAACCGACCCATCGCGTGGTGGCGATCGACCAGCGCGGCTACAACCGCAGCGACAAGCCGAAGGGGCTGGAAAACTACGCCATCCCGAAACTGGTCTCTGACGTTGCGGCGGTGATCCGCGACATGGGCGAAAAAAAGGCGGTGATCGTCGGGCACGACTGGGGCGGCATGGTGGCGTGGACGTTTGCGATGACAAAACCGGAGATGACCGACCGCTTGGCCGTGCTGAACCTGCCGCACCCGAAAGGGCTGAACCGCGAGCTGGCCAACAACCCCGACCAGCAGCGCAACAGCCAGTACGCGCGGGCGTTTCAACTGCCGGGCGCGCACAAGCTGCTGAGCGCCGAGCGCTTGGCCGGCTGGGTGAAGGGTGAGGCCAAGCGCGCGAAATACATCGAGGCGATGAAGCGTTCCGACTTCGAGGCGATGCTGAACTACTACAAGAGCAACTACCCGCGCCCGCCGTACGTGGAGGACACGTCGGAGCCGGTGCGCCTGAAAATGCCGGTGCTGCTCATTCACGGCCTCGACGACAAGGCGCTGCTGCACGGCGCGCTCAACCGCACGTGGGAGTGGCTCGACGGCGACCTGACGCTGGTGACGATCCCGGGCGCGGGCCACTTCGTCCACCACGACAAGCCGGCGCTCGTCAGCCGCACGCTGAAAATGTGGCTGCTGCGCGACCGCTGATTTCGCTTTAGAACAGCTTGAGTGGGTTCGAGCCAGTCCGGCGTTCGGACAATAAACATCCCAACTTACTTCATGAAAATCGGACATTTTCCTCCATAAATGTCAAGTTTATCAAACCAATTGTCATGTAAACCAACTATTTAGTCAAATAGACAAGACATAATGGAATGGGGCGTTAGTTTCGCCTCTGTGCGCTTTACGAAGCGCATTGAACTATGAATAAAAAAACAATAACCGATTTGTGTGATCTAACAACTCGCACGAAAAAAACCACCCTGCGTCTTGGGTATTGGACAGGAGCGTGGGTATTGGCAACTGCTGGGGCTACTTTTGGCCCGAAATTCCTTTGGGAGTTTAATACGTTGCCAACTATTCTCGGAGTCTTGATCCAACTCTTTTTTGGATTCGGAATGATTTATGCCAACAAACGGCATCTGCTGGTAATGGATGAAATGCAACGACATATCCAACATGGTGCCATGGCGCTGGCGCTGGGCGTTGGATTAGTGGTTGGCGTCAGCTATGAACTGCTGGAAGACATAAAACTCATCACCTTTGAGCCTGAAATATCTCACTTGATCCTGTTAATGTGCCTCACATATTGTATTGGAATAATCTTGGGCAACAGGCGATACCGATGAAAAACCGCTTAAAAGTGCTTCGTGCAGAACGAGATTGGACACAGGCAAGGTTGGCTGATGAGTTGGGCGTTTCGCGGCAAACCATCAATGCAATTGAAAAAGGAAAGTTTGATCCCAGTTTGCCCTTGGCGTTCAAAGTCGCGCGGCTGTTTGGGATGTTGATAGAAGATATTTTTCAAGATGCGTCATCCACTCCACAACATGAACACTGATGAGTTGTTCACCGGCGACAGGGGCGTGGCCCGCCGTGCCGATGCCGCTTAAGGCTCGCGAATCTCGATGCGGTAAAATCGCCGTTGGCCAAGCGCCTCGCGCACGCGGATGATCTGGCGGTTGTTTGAGTAGCGGTCAAACCGCACGCCCTCGACCGGCTGCCAAGTGCCGCTGCCGAGCGAGTCGGTGGCGAAGAGGGTGACGTCGCGGTTGGCCGGAAGCACGAACTCGATTTCGCTGCGCGTTTCGCTGATGCGAACGAACGGCACCGACTTGTCGCCGGAGTCGCCGGCATCGGTGCCGAGCAGGAACTCGGTGTAGTTTGTGTGGCCGTCACCGTCGGTGTCCGCAGCGGCGGTGCCGGTGAAATGATTCCCCTCGAGCGACCGAATCCACCGCGCCATCACGTCCAGCGCCTCGGCGTGGGGGATGCGTGTGCCCAGCGGGGGCATCCGGTGAAGCCCGGTGGTTGCCATCCGGTGATACACCACCGACTCCTCCGGCTCGCCGGGATGGATGAAGCGCTGGCGCTCGTCGCCGTGGTTGTTGTGCGGCTTGCTTCCGATCAAGCGCGAGAACGAAATCGGCGTCACGGTGCGGGCGTCGAACAGGGCCTGCGCGATGCCGCTGAGGTGCGGCCGGTGGCAGTTGGCGCAATTGGCCTCGATGTACGACACGGCGCGAAACTCCAGCGACTTGGCTTCGTCATCCAACGACGCGAGTGCCGGGTAGGTGTGCGGGTCGGTGATCTCGCGGTCGAGATACCCGGCGCGCGACAACGCCTCGAGCTGGTTTTCCGTGCCGTCGCCGTAATCGATGGGCCGGTTCAGTTGTCCGGTGTAAAAGCCAAGGACGCCCCTTGACTTGGAGTTGTGGCAGGAGAGGCACTCGCGTCGGCTGGGGTACGACCAAGTCAGCTTGGCCAAGCCGTCGCCATCGCGAAGAGTCAACTCCTCCGACTCGCCGCCGGGAGGCACGAGCGTGGCGTCTGTCTGCGCGTCGTTCCAGCGATACGTTGTGCCGTACCAATACCACGGCGTCCTGTAGAGGATACGTGTCTCGAGCCGCTTGCGCTTGGCCAAGCCGCCCTCGACGACGTCGAGTTCAAAATGTTTCACCCAAGCGGAGCCGCCGGGGAACGACCACGGTTTGTAGGCGTTGAAATGAATTTTTGACTTCGTGTCAGTGATGGTGAACCAACGCCGTTTGTGCGCGCCGTCCGACCACAGCGGCGTGGCCACCTCGTACGGCACGATGCCGTCGCGGGGCTCGAGCGTGGCGAGGTCGCGGAACAGGCCAAGGTCGCTTAACTTTTCCGGCAAGGGCGTTGCGGCGGGGTCGCGCCCGGCGATGATTTTTTTGATCGTCCCTTCGCGCCAGTCGGCGAGCAGGATGTCGCCGGTCAGCGGATGCGTGCCCAGCGTTGAGATGTTGTCATCCCAAAACAGCCAGCGAATCGGGCGTTGGCCGTCGGCGTCGCTGCGGAAATCTACCGCCCCGATCCAGCCGCCCCAGAAATCGGAGAACACAATGTGCCCGTCGAGTCCGGCCGGCCGGTCACCGCGATAAAACAGGAAACCGGCGACGTCGTTGCCGTATGAGCGTCCGTACTCGGCCTCGGGGAAAATATAGTCGTCGCGGCTGGCGGCGGGGTCGAATTTCGGCCCCTCCGGCGTGCCCTCGAAAACGGGGTAGCCGTAATTGCCGCCGCGCTCGATAAGGTTGATCTCCTCGCGCACGTGGTCGCCGGTGTCGCCGGTGTACAGTTTGCCGGTGTCGGGATCGAACGCCATGCGCCACGGGTTACGCAGGCCGACCGCCCAAAACTCCGCGCGCAGTTTCGCCGCGTCCACCGGTTTGCCGGCGAAGGTCTTCGCGCCGACGAACGGGTTGTCGTTTGGCACGAGATAGTTCCCGGGCATGCCAGCGTGCGGGGCGGGCTTGAGGTTCCCTTTGCGTTTATCGACGTCGATCCGCAGAATGCCGCCGAAGTAGTCGTTATCGATTCGTTGGCTGTTGCCGTACTGGTCATAGCCGCCGCCCTCGTCGCCGAGGCTCACGTACAAATAACCGTCCGGGCCGAAGTGCAGATCGCCGCCGTTGTGGTCGGTGTGCTGGTCGAACTGCGTGAACATCGCCGCCTCGGTTTTGATGTCGATCGCCGAGCCGACTTTGCCCTTGAACTGAAAACGTGACAGCCGGTCGTGCATTCCGTCGTTGCTCCCGGTCGTCGTCAGGTAGGTGTAAAAAACGTACACGAAGCCGTTCTTTTCAAACTGCGGATGCAGCTCGAAACCGAGAAAACCGCTCTCTGACTTGTGATAAACCCGCGCCGACAAATCGAGGAACAGCGACTTCTTCGGCTGGCCGGAGAGATTCGTCACGCGCCAGACGCGGCCCGTTTGTTCGGCGACAAACAGCTCACCGCCGTTGGCCTTGCGGGAGCGGATGCAAATCGGTTTCTCGAAGGTTATCCCCGGCAGCGCGTTGCGCGAATGATAGTCGAACAGTGCCGGATTGTTGGGGTAACGGAAAGTGGTGTTGGCCTTACGAACCAGTTCCGCCCGGACAAGCAACGAGCCAAGGAGGGAGACAACGGCGAGCCAGCCGATGCGTTGCAGCGGTCGAAGCCAAGCGTGTTGTCGTTGCGCGAAAAACATGAAACCAAGCGCTTGGCCAAGCTACTCCGTGCGGCTGGTGTTGGCGAGTTGTTCTCCCGCCGGTTCCTGCTGGGCGAGGCAGGCGACCGATCGGCCGGCCAAGTCAGGGCAGAGGTTCCCCGGCGGCGGCGGCCATCAAGCGATACCATTCCTCGCGCGACAACAGCAGGTCGGCCGCTTTTGTGGCTTCGCGAATGTGGTCGGGGTTGGTGCTGCCGATGATCGGCACGATGCCGGCCGGGTGGCGCAACAACCACGCCAGCGCGATGGCGGTCGGGCAGCACTCCTCCTGCATCGCCACGACGTGCAGCGCGTCGCGCACGGTTTGTTCCTGCGAATGGTTGGCTTTGCGGAGCGACACCGGCGCCTCCCTGCCGAGCTTGCCCTGCGCGAGCGGGCTCCACGCGAGCGGTGTGACGCCGTGCCGCTGATAGTAGTCGAGCGACCCGTCCTCGAGCGCTTCGTAGTGGAACAGGCTGATCTCGACTTGGTTGCAGATCAGCTTCATCGGGCACGCCGCCTGCAGGTGGTCGAGCTGATCCACGGTGAAGTTGCTCACGCCGAACTCACGCACTTTGCCGGCTTGTTTCAATTCATCGAACGCCTTGGCGATTTCCTCCTGCTCCATCAGGTAATCCGGCCGGTGCAGCAGGAACAAGTCGATGCAGTCGATGCCGATGCGCTTGAGCGATGCCTCACATGAACTGACAATATGCTCGCGCGAGAGGTCGTAACGGTGCGGTGAGCCTTTGTCGGGATCGCCCTTTTGGCGGATGCCGCACTTGGACGTGACGACGATGTTGTCGCGCATGCCCGGGACGTCCTTGAGCGTGCGGCCGAACACCTCCTCGACGAGTCCTTCGCTGTAAATGTCCGCGAGATCGAACAGCGTGAAGCCGGCCTCGTAGGCGGCGGTGATGGCGTCGTGGCCCCTTTTTTCGTGCTCGTCGTCGATGGGCGGATGAGTGATCACACCCGTAATGCGCCAGCAACCGTAGGCCAAGCGGCTGCATTCCAAACTCGATTCTCCCAAGGTGATCGTTTGCATGACTGACTCGGGCGAATAGTAGCACATCCGACAGCCCAAGCCAAAAAAAAGTGACGCGCCGCTTGGCCAAGGTAGGGATGGCTGTCCCAGCCGTCCGCTGGTGAGGCGAATCAGGAATACGGCGCGCTGGGGACAGCACGCCCTACCTTGCCCGCTTGGCCAAGCGGCCTCAGTTCAAGTAATCGCGCGGGTCGGCGACGTGGCCGGCGAGGGCGCTGGCGGCGACGGTGGCCGGGCTGGCGAGGTACACTTCGCTCTCCTTGCTGCCCATGCGGCCGGGGAAGTTGCGGTTGGTCGCGCTGATGCACTTTTGGCCGCCCTCGTTCATGCGGCCAAAGGTGTCCACCGGGCCGCCGAGACAAGCCGAGCAACCGGCGTTCTCGGTCATGCGCACCCCGGCGTCGGTGAGGATGCTCCAGACACTCTTTCCGTCCCACTCGATGGTTTGCAGGTCGTTGACGATCTCCGGCGTGGCCGGCACGCCGAAGGTGTCGATGCACACTTCCTGCCCACGCACCACCTCGGCGAACGCTAAAAAGTCACTCGTCTTGCCGCCGGTGCAGGAGCCGATGTAGGCGCGGTCGAGCTTCATGTCGGTCATCTCGCGGGCGAGCTTGCGCTGGCCGGGATCGGGGTGACACGCCACGGTCGGCTCGAGTGCGCTCAAGTCGATCGTGGTGTCGTAAACGAACGTTTCATTTTCATCGCGCTCGACCGGCTCGTAGTCGCTCTTTGTGCCGTTGAGCTTGGTTCGCTCGTCGACCATTGCGCCGGTTTTGTCGTCGTACTCAAAAACCCCGTTCTTGCCGCCGGCCTCGATCGCCATGTTGGCCACGGTCATGCGGTCGTCCATCGACAGGCCGGACGCGCCGGGGCCGTCGAACTGCAACGCGCGATAAGTCGCCCCGTCGAAGCCAATCTCGCCGATCGCGTGCAGGATGATGTCCTTGGCCATGACGCCCGGCTGCAACTCGCCCTCGAGGCGGAAATGCATCGTCTCCGGCACCTTGAGCAGCAGCTTGCCGGTGCCCATCACGAAGCCGGCGTCGGTGTTGCCGATGCCGGTGGCGAACTGGTTGAATGCGCCGGCCATGCAGGTGTGTGAGTCGGTGCCGAACAAAATCTCGCCGGGACGAATGTGCCCCTTCTGCGGCAAAGCCGTGTGGCAGACCCCCGCGTAGCGCGAGCCGTACTGGCGCTTTAGCAACCCCTGCGATGCGTCGAACTTCCACTTGCCGTCCTCGTCATCGATCACGTCGTAGAAATACTGAAGTCCCTGCGCCTTGGCGAACTCGCGCAGGATGTCCACGTTGCGGTTGGACAGCGAGTCGGAGGTGAAAATGTAGTGGTCGGGAATGATCACGATCTTGTTGGCGTCCCAAACCCTGGCGGGGCCACAGACGTCATGCGTCATCAACAGGTCGGCGTTCACCCAGACATTGTTACCGGCGTTCACCTCGGTCTCGCCCGCCGCCCGGGCCAAAATTTTCTCAGTCAGCGTCATCGCAGCCGGGACAATGTACCGGCGAAACCCTCCTCGCGCAAGGAAGCGGTGGGGGGTTAGCGGTCAGGGGATGATATGAATCCAACGTTTTCCTTTGCAAATGACGCAATCATTGTCACGCCCTTTACAGTTAAGGCAGGCCATTTCAGCCTTTTCGATCAGCCAACTTTCCTCAAGCGGTTTCAAATGATATCGCTGTCGGTTTGTTAAAGTTGTCCCTTTAATATGCACACTGTATGTCGTGATGACTTTGGCTTCCTGTACCGATTGCTCGATATCAACGACCTTTTCGGACTCGATCATTTCCAATGTGAACTTCCGGCTGTCGAAAAAACAGTCATCAGTAAAATACTTCCGGCGATACCCGGCACGACTCGCAAGATGCTGTTTTTCATCCGCAGCTCTCGCGAGCAGATACTCGCTCATAAAATCTTCAACTTTTTTGCCTCATTTTTCTGTCTTTCAGCATCTTACTGAACGGGTTCAATTATAATGAAGCTTGGTAACGTGAACAGTTCGGATTTCGGATTTTCCATTACGTGTGGCAACCGGCGACGACGTCCCGGCTTTTCAACTCGGGGGAGAAGGGGTCGAGCGGCATCGGCTCGTCGTGGTCGAGGTGTTCGCGGCAGATGGCGAAGAAGTCGGCCTTGGTTTGGGCGCGGCGGATGTCGTGCAAAAAACGCCCGGCGGCGTCCACGCCCAAGCCGAGGTAGTTCATGTATTTTTTCATTTTGTGTACCTGGCTTTTCTCGATGTAGTTTTCGGGGGCGGTCATCTCGAACAGGTCGGTCACGTAGTCCAGCACGTCGCGTCCGCTTGGCCAGGCGGGCGGCTCGCCGCTGAGGTGCCGGCGAATCTGCGCGAATAGCCACGGGTTGCGGATGACGCCGCGCCCGATCATCAGGCCGTGCACGCCGGTCTCGCGCAGCACCGACTCCGCCTTGGCCGCGGAGTAGACGTTGCCGTTGGCCAGCACCGGGCAGTCCATCGCCTCGACCGCGCGCGCAATGTAGTCGTAATGCACGGCGCTGCGGTACATCTCCTTCACCGTGCGGCCGTGGACGGTGAGCAGGTCGAGATTGTGCCGCGCGAAGATCGGCAGCAACTCGTCGAACACCGCAGCGTCGCCGAAGCCGATGCGCGTCTTGACGGTGAAGCGCGTCTCCACCGCGTCGCGCAATGCGCCGAGGATGCGGTCGATGCGTTCCGGCTCGCGCAGCAAACCGCCTCCGGCGCATTTTTTGTAAACGATCGGCGCAGGGCAGCCGAGGTTCAGGTCGATGCCCGCGATGGGGTGTTGCTGCAACTCGCGCGCGGTCCGCACGAGGTCGGGAATGCTGTTGCCGATCATCTGCGCGACGACCGGCCGGCCGGTGGGATTTTCGGTGATCGAGCGCAAGATCGGCTTCTCCAGCCGCGAGTGGGCGTGCACGCGAAAGTACTCGGTGAAGTACACATCCGCCCCGCCGCGTCCGGCGATCACCCGCCAAAACGGCAGGTCGGTGACGTCCTGCATCGGCGCGAGCGCGAGCATCGGCTCGTCCCGCTGCAGCAGGGCATCAAACTGTTCGACTTGTTCCGTGTGCGTCATCGCGCGCGGTTTTTCTCCCGCTTGGCCAAGCGAATGGCAATCCCAAAACGCACTTGGCTTGCCTTGGCCAAGCGACTGTGCCGACAATGCGCGCCGAAGCCATGAGTTACTTGAACCACCCCCAGACGGGCCAGGGCGACATCCCGCACCGGCGCTTGGCCAAGCGCTTGGCCCTGCTGTTGCTTTTTCCAGTCGTGGCCAATTCACAAATGACGGGCGCCGGTTACGACCGGCCGTACGGCGATCCCCAGCTCAGCCGCTCGGTGGTGATGGCCCCCAG
>Ga0208879_1003532_pt1 | contig 12765 bp, 12 predicted proteins | sample Knorr_S15_td_Bot_FD_185605 | JGI IMG/M metagenome (GOLD analysis project Ga0208879, IMG submission 185605) | Marine microbial communities from Southern Atlantic Ocean transect - Knorr_S15_td_Bottom_ad_5009_LV_A (SPAdes) (version 2) | ecosystem: Environmental > Aquatic > Marine > Oceanic | place...
AAGCAAACTAAAGTCGGAAAGAGATTATAATGAAATTATTTACCTCTCCCCTGATGGAGAAAGATTGAACCAGCAAATGTGCAATCAACTATCCATGCATAAAAACCTGATTTTATTATGTGGTCATTACAAAGGAGTTGATCAAAGAATTAGAGAACTGCATATCACTAAAGAAATTAGTATTGGTGACTATGTGTTAACTGGAGGAGAGGCAGCAGCCGCTATACTTACTGATGCAGTAATTCGATTAATTCCTGGAGTAATAAATGATGAAACCTCAGCTTTAACTGATTCTTTTCAGGATAATTTATTAGCTGCACCTATTTACACTCGACCAGCCGAATATAAAGGCATGAAAGTGCCTGAAGTATTACTCTCTGGAAATGAAAAGCTTATACAACAGTGGAGGGAAGAGGAATCATTAAAAAGAACTGAACAGAGAAGACCTGATTTATTAGAATAAAATGTTTGATTTTATGATAAGTTAAATAAAATAATTATCGTAATATTGCAAACCGATTTTCAAACCTAATATTTGTACAATGAACATTACTGAAACCATAGCAAAAGAATTATCTACTTCAAATGAATTTCCATCTTTTAAAGCAGGAGATAATATCACAGTATATTACACAATTAAAGAAGGAAATAAGCAAAGAACTCAGTTTTTTAAAGGGGAAGTTATCCAAAGAAAAGGAAGTGGAGCAACTGAAACATTTACAATTAGAAAGATTTCACATTCAGTAGGAGTTGAAAGAATTTTCCCTGTCAATTCACCATTAATTGAAAAAATTGAGATGAATAAAAAAGGAAGAGTAAGAAGAGCTAGAATTTTCTATTTAAGAGGATTAACTGGTAAAAAAGCAAGAATTAAAGAAATCAGATAAACTGACTTATATATTTATAAATAAATCCTGCAATGCAGGATTTTTTATTGCCTAATAATTTTAAACTCAGTCCGCCTATTTTTTGCCCTGCTTTTTTCTGAGGCATTATCATTAATAGGGTATTGTTCGCCAAAACCATTAAATGAAAGCCTATTTTTAGGGATTCCACTCGACAGAATTAAAGCATAAACTGCTTTCGCTCGATTTTCTGAAAGTAACTGATTATCATATACATCTCCAACATCATCAGTGAATCCATTAATTTCAATTACAAGATTACTATTGATTAATAAATAATCTGCAAAAGATAAAAGAACCTGATTTGCAATTTTATTTATTGCAAAGGAATTAGTCGAAAAATAAATATTTTCTAGATTAAATGACTTTCCATTTTCTAAATTCTGCAGCTCAATATCAAGCTGAGTTGGTGATGAAAAAGCGGTGTCCTCAGATGCAATATATGTCGAATTAAAAGCAAACCCTTCTTTTTTTACCGTAATTAATACATCATCATCCTTAGCTAAGGTTAAGGAGGAAACATAAGTTCCCGCTTCAACTTTCACTATAGTAACTTCATTGGTATTTATATTTTTTATTTCTAACTCCACATCCTCCAAAACTTGTCCGTTTTCATCCACCAACTCCCCTTTTAAAAACAACACTCTTTCAGGCTTAGCCCCATCATGCAAAGGAAAAGAGTAAATATCCCAACCCCCTACTCCATCCAGTTGATTTGATGCAAAATAAGCCTTATTTCCATCCGTACTGACAAAAAGAGAAATCTCATCAGCTACTGTATTAATAGGATAACCAATATTTACAGAACTTTTCCAATTTCCTAAGCTGTCTTTGCGAGAATAAAAAATATCAAAACCACCAATGGATGGAAAATTAGTAGATGCAAAAAATAAGGTTTTCCCATCTGTATGCAAAAATGGAGACTTTTCGTGTGCATTACTATTTATTACAGACCCTAAGTTTTTCGGACTTGACCATTTTCCATGTATAAAATTTATTTCATACAAATCAATTTTACCATAGCCTCCTTCTCTATCACTAGCAAAAATAATTGTTTCACCATCTGAGGAAACTGTAGGCTGAGATTCCCAAGTAGTAGATTGAGAGATATTTTCAGAAAACTGCTGAACCTTTGACCATCCATTAGTTGTTTTATTTACATAATAAATATCACAGTTATTGTAACCTATTTTGTTTCTAACACACTTTGTAAAATATAAGATTTTATTGTCAATAGTAATACTTGCCCCACCCTCATTACTTTCTTGATTAAATGGATAAGGCATTAAACTTCCTTGAAGAAATTGTCCCTTAATTTTTTTGCTTGCAATAAATTCCTCTACATATGTGGGTACTAAAATATCAATACCACTTTTTAATGATCTCCTTGTAAAAAAAGATAATTCTTGATCAGGAGAAATAATAGGCAAATATTCATCATATTCAGTAGAAATACCCTTTACAATTGTAGGATTATAAGGTACAGGGTTGTTAATAATTTTAGCTAATACTTTCGCTTTTTCATTCAACATAATTGCATCCGAATAATAAGGATCTCCTATTGATAAATTGATACTTTTTTGGAGGTAAATAGCAGCATTCACATAATCCTTTCTACTAAAAGCAATTTCACCTAAAAAATAATACACTTTTGGGAAGTTATCAGCACATAACCCAATTGTATTCAACCCCTTATTTTCAGCATCAAAATCATTATTTCTGAGCCAACAAATCTCTGCTTTTAGTGCCAAATAAATTGGTAAGTCCCCTTCAGTCCGTAATAAATCAGTCGCATCATAGAACTTACCCTCTGCAATGTATTTATTAACTTTTTTTAGTAAGCGTTTCTGCTTAGTATTTTCAGGAACGCAATCTTGAGGAAAAGAGAATAGAGTAAAAAATAAAAATAGTATTAGGAAGTAAAATCGCATACTAACTCATTAGTTCCTGTTCAGTAACTTCTCGTAATTCACCTTCAGTTGCTGCCACAACAGTAGCCACAGTAGCATCACCAGTCACATTTACAACCGTTCGCATCATGTCCAGAATTCTATCCACCGCAAAGATGAGTGCTATACCCTCAGGGTCAATACCAATGGCAGAAAGCACAATCACTAGCATCACCATTCCAGCACCAGGAACGGCTGCTGCACCAATGGATGCCAAAGTGGCTGTAAGCACAATAGTTAGTTGAGCTGCTAAATCCAAATCATAACCAAAAGCTTGGGCAATAAATACGGCCGCTACCGCTTGATAAAGGGATGTCCCATCCATATTGATGGTCGCACCAAGTGGCAACACAAAAGAAGAAACTTCTTCCGATACGCCTAAATGTTCCTCACACCTTTCCATTGTAACAGGCAAAGTTGCAGCAGAGGAAGATGTGGAAAATGCCAACATTTGTGCTGGAGAAATAGCTTTGAAAAAATCAACATATTTAACTTTGGTAAATATGCGCAAAACAAGCGGATATACTACCAATATCATAATCAGCAGGCCAATAATTACTGTGACAGAATAAAGGCCCAAGGCAATGAATAAATCTGCACTACCACCAAAATCAACCACCAAACCACCCAAAAGAGCAAACACTCCATAAGGTGCCGCCATCATGATGATATCCACAATTTGCAGTATAATATCGTTTATACCATCAAAAAAGCCTTTTACATAAGCGGTCTTTTCGTTCGGTAACATTATCATGGCAATACCAAATAAAATAGCAAAAAAGATAACCTGCAACATATTGCTATTATCGGATGCGGCCGATAGAAAATTAGATGGAACAATATCCACTACAAATTGTAATGGCCCATCCTCTTTTACATTGGTTGCCGCATCAATTTTTACCCCTGCTTTGGAGGCATAAGCCTCTTTTAACTCCATGCGTTTCTCTTGGGAAAAAGTATTTCCCGGTTGTATCGTATTTACCAAAAATAAACCAATGGTGACTGCCACTACAGTAGATGCCAAATAAAATGCAATGGTTTTACCGCCAATACGTGATAGTTTGGAAATATTAGAAAGGGAAGCAACCCCTTTTATCAGGGAAGCAAATACCAAAGGTACAGCAATTAGTTTTAAGAGATTGACAAAGATAAAGCCCCATGGTTTTATCCAATCATTGGTAAAGTCTACCCATCCCATTTGGTTGGCGAGCAGGCCGTAAACCACACCTAATACCATTCCAATTATTATTTTCCAGTGTAATGCTAAGTTTTTCATATTTATTTTTTTATTGCATGTTTTGTTATTTCTGCATTGCAAGAATGTTGCGTTTCACACCAATCTTGACATTTATCCGCCCACTTTTTATCTTCAAAGCTCATTTCACAAATTGTACATGTGTATTTTGTAGTTTCTTGGCAATTACTCATGTTAATCAACAAAAATAAAACAATTATTATTTTCCAGTGTAATGCTAGTTTTTTCATTTAGTTTTATTTTCTAATTTAAAAAGTATGCCCTAGTCCTAAGACTAAACCTCTAGGATTTATGTCATATCCTAATTTAACAGATGAATGGAATATTGTTTGAAATTGTATTCCAAAAAACACATTAAAAGAAGTAATATTCTCATAATCATAAATATAATATTCATACCCTGAATAATATTGTTCATAATATTTTATATTTGATACGCCTAAACCTAGCATACCTATCAACTGATGTTTATTTACTCCAAAAATAGACATAGCTGTTCCTACATTAATAATTACGTAACCTGATGAGGTAATCTTATCAAATGTTAAATCAACGGAATTGCGGAAAAAATGAGAATATGATTTCTTTTCTCCTATTGAAATCTCTCCAAAACCATATTTAATATCTGAGAAAAAACCAATATTTTTATTGAGAAAAATTACTACATCAAAACCTAATGGCGCATTAGTTGGAATATAGATATTTGAAAAATTACCAAAATTCCCCAATATACCAATTGAATTTCTTGGACCATATTCCTGCCCAAACCCAATCATAGGTAGGCAAAGTAATATAAGTAGTCCTTTTTTCATCTATTTAATTTTAGTATTTAAACTACTCCAACCCCCTCCGTTTATAACATTCGTATATCCCTTAGCTACTAATAACTGCTTAGCTGCCCCACTTCTCATTCCTGATGCACAACAAGTAATAATCGTTTGATTTTTATCTTTCAAGTATTCCAGTTTATTCATCAATTCTCCTACAGGAATATTGAGAGAATTTTCAATATACCCTCCAGAAAACTCAGCTGGAGAACGGACATCAACAATAATTGCTCCTTCTGCTAATAAGGCTTTATAATCTGTTGTATCAAAAAATCTCTTCTTTAATAGAAACAACACAAGAACACACAATAATAGCATTGGTAAATACTTCATAATCTTAAATTTTATTCATTCTACTCCTTAAATAAGCATCTACTACAGTAAGTGCAATCATGCTCTCAACAATAGGCACTGCCCTTGGCACCACACAAGCATCATGCCTACCTTTACCTTTTATTACAACTTTGTTCCCATCTTTATCTATAGTATCTTGTTTTTGCATTATAGTAGCCACTGGTTTGAAAGCCACTTCACAATAAATATCATTTCCGTTACTTATTCCGCCTTGTATCCCTCCAGAAAAATTGGTTTTAGTTTTACCACTTGCATCAACTATACTATCATTCACTTCACTTCCTTTACTAGAGCAAATATCCACTCCTCCAAAACCATATTTAAAACCATGTACTGCATTAATAGAGAGCATTCCTTTTCCTATATCAGCATGCAGTTTATCAAAAACAGGCTCTCCCCATCCTGCAGGAACACCTGTAGCCAATGCCGTAATTTCACCTCCAATGGTATCACCCTCTTTTTTTATCTTTTCAATTGCTGTAATCATTTTATTGGCAATCTTATTATCAGGACATTTCACCATATTGGAATCTATCAGAGATAAATCTAAATCCTTATGGCATTTATTCAGTTTAATATTTCCTACTGCTGAAACATAAGCAGTAATTTTCACTCCCACTTTATCTAATATTTGCTGAGCAATTGCACCAGCCACTACCCAATTTGCAGTTTCCCTTGCAGATGACCTTCCTCCTCCTCTATAATCTCTTATTCCGTATTTCGTTTGATAAGTAAAATCCGCATGAGAAGGACGAAAAGTATCTTTTATAGGAGAATAATCCTTACTATTAGCATCTTCATTTTTAATGATAAAACCAATGGGCGTTCCTGTTGTTATTCCTTTAAAAATTCCTGATAAAAATTCTACTGTATCTGATTCTATTCTTTGAGTAGTTATCTTGGATTGTCCTGGTTTTCTTCTATCCAACTGCTTTTGAATGGCCTCAAAATCTAACTCCAATCCTGCTGGGCAGCCATCAATAATACCTCCAATTGCTTTTCCGTGCGACTCGCCAAAAGTAGTTAGTTTAAAAATCTTCCCAAAGGTATTTCCCATAGTGAGCAAATATACAATAATGATTGAAGTGAATTTTGTATTTTCGCACAATCAAAAAAATCTATGAAAACAGTTATTAAAAATATTGCTGAACTTATCCAAACAGAAGATACCCCTAGAAAATGGGTTGCTGGAAGTGATATGAAAAATATCAACACGATTAAAGATGCCTTTGTGGAGATTGAAAATGGACTCATTACCTCTTTTGGAAGTATGGGCCAGTGGAATGGTATTGAGGATTGGAATAATACTGAGGTAATTGATGCAGAAGGCGGTATGGTATTTCCGACTTATTGCGATAGCCATACTCACCTAGTATTTGCAGCAAGCCGTGAAGGAGAATTTGTGGATAGAATAAATGGGTTAAGCTATGCTGAAATTGCTGAAAAAGGAGGCGGTATTTTAAATTCTGCTGAAAAATTACAAAACGCTTCTGAAGATGAATTATATGAAGACGCACTTATACGTCTAAACGAATTAGTGCAAATGGGAACTGGGGCTATTGAAATAAAAAGTGGTTATGGTTTAACACTGGAATCTGAACTCAAAATGCTTAGGGTTATCAAACGATTGAAAGAAAATACGGATGTAACTATAAAAGCCACTTTTTTAGGGGCTCATGCGCTACCTTTGGAATTCAAAGGCAAAAAAGAAGGCTATATGGATTTGGTAATTGATGAAATGTTACCAAAAGTAGTTGAAGAAAAATTAGCCGATTATGTAGATGTCTTCTGTGAAGAAGGCTATTTTACTGTTGATGATACCAAGAGATTATTGGAGACTGCAAACAAATTTGGAATAAAAGCAAAAACGCATGTCAATCAGTTTAATGCTATTGGTGGTGTAAAGGCATCAGTGGATTTAGAAGCATTATCAGTGGACCACTTAGAAATAATGGCTAATGAAGACTATGAAGCGCTCAAAGGAAGTAATTGTATGCCAACAATTTTACCTTCTTGTTCCTTCTTTTTAGGGATTCCTTACGGTCCTGCTAAAGAAATGATGAAAAGAGGTTTACCCGTTGCATTGGCAACCGATTATAATCCTGGCTCCTCACCTAGTGGAAATATGAATTTTGTAGCATCCTTAGGATGCATACAACTAAAAATGACACCTGAAGAAGTGATAAATGCAACAACTATCAATACAGCTTACGCTATGGGAGTTGAAAAAGAATTAGGAAGTATCTGTATCGGTAAAAAAGCAAATCTATTTATCACAAAACCAATTCCAAGCTATGCCTATTTACCCTATAGTTTTGGACATAATGTAATTGATAGAGTACTGATTGCTGGAAAACTGCAATAAAAGAATAGCCCTACATTGCTGTAGAGCTATTCAATTATTATAAAACCAATAAAATTATTTATCTTTTCTCATATAATAATAATGAATTTTACTTGTTCCTGATGTAATTACATCTGAACTAATAAATTCCCATCCATTATTAGCCGCTCCATTTACAGCCTCAGCCATTGACCTAAATCCTACAGCTAATTTTAATAGATCTGAATTTTCTTTTACTTCTGAGCCTCCAAAATCAAATTTAATTCTTACTTTTGAATTAGATTTCATCATCATTTTCAGTTGCATATCAGGTGTAGGAATCTGATCAGGACCTTTTATCCTTTTATCTACATCAGTCATAATTTCGAAACCAGTAATTGTCATAAACTCATATGAAGCAGCTGTCTCTACCTTCTTATTTCCTTTTTTACTTCTTTTTTGTGCCATAGTTAAAAACGGAATCATAGCTACCAACATTATTAATGTTAACTTTTTCATTTCTTATTCTTTTTTAATTAATTGTTAATTTTTTAAACGCGCAATAATACAAAATATTATTGTCCTCCTAATATAATTGGTAAATCACCATCACCATTTCCTATTACTATAACTTTAGCATTTGGTGATTTTGCAATTTCCATAGTAGCCTCTATCCCTTTCCATTTTAATAACTGAGGAGTAATTGTTCTATTTACAATCTTCTGAAATTCAGCAATACCTGTTGCTTCAATTTCTTTTCTCTGTGCTTCTTTTCTTGCTTTGTCAATTTTAAACTCATACTCTAAAGATTCTTGCTCTTGCTTTAATTTTTGCTCAATTGCTGTTCTAAGCGTTTGAGGCAATGTAACATCCCTAATCAGAATTGCATCTATAAGTAAGTACTTTTCCTTAACCTTTTCTCTTGTAAGCGCTTCAATTTCATCTTCAATTGCTTCTCGTTTTGTTGAATAGAGTTCTTCTGGAGCATAATTACCAATAACCTCTCTGGTAACTGATCTAATCTCAGGTTTTATTATGCGTTCTAGATAGTTTCTTCCGATCTCATCATGAAGATATCCTATTTTTTCTTGAACAGGCATATATCTAAATGATAAGTCAATTTGAATTGAAAGCCCATTATTTGACAAAACCTCCATTTTCTCAAAAGTCTCATGTATTTTTACATCATAAATATATAGTGTATTCCATGGAGCTATAACATGAAACCCTTGTCCGTATATAGTTTCTTTATCTAACCCCCCACTAAATTTGTGAAATAATATTCCTTTTTCTCCTGGATCAATTGTTTTAAACATACTTGATCCGAATAATACTACAAAGATAAGTCCTACTATCCCCATTACCAATGCCCTAGGCAGTCCTTGATTTTCCATAATTTTTGTTTTTAGTTAATTTAATTGTTGTTTTAGTTTTTCTTCATCCATCTTTCGCCTATTCAATACATTTATGTAATTATAGGCTTTTTTTTCTCCTAATTCTTGCGCTTTTTTAGCCCAATCAATAGCTGCATTTAATCCTCCTTTAATCTCGCTTGCTAAAGCCATATTAAAAGCTGATCTTCTTGCAAGTTTCATATCATTATCAGAGGTAAGTGGCATCCAAATTTCAATAGCGGAATCCCAATCCCCTTGTTTAATATACTTTTTAGCACTTTTTAATTCATCAAATTTACCAGAATAATACAATCGATTTGCTTTTATCCAAATTGGTGATATTCGAAAACCATATTGTCTACCAGCAAATAATCCTGCATCTTTAATAGCTCTTCTTTTGGAGGGCAAGTTCATAATTGCTTCATCAGGAGTATGTCCCATTGCTGAAAATTCTTTAATTTCTGTAAATTTATTTTCATCCACAATTCTTTGTTTATTCACGTCATATATTCTCCATCCTGATTCAATATTCATTATAAGAGTTGCTGGGTATAAAATTTCTTTTCTCCTTACTCCCTTCACTTTTCTATTTCTTGTAACAGGTGCACCTACAACCATTCTAGAATCTGAATCAAAAGTTTCTAAAACCAAAAGTGCATCTCCATCATAGGACCCACAAATACTTTTTACCTGATTCCAATCTAATGGAATTGGAAAAGAAGATGTACCTGTTCCTTTTAATTCCATTCCTCCAATATTCTTAAGTACAAATCTATCAGAATTTTCTAACATATTAGATAATCCTCTTATGCAATATTCAGCACCTTTTCTATCAGATCCTATTCCTTCACCTGTAACTAATCCCTCAACAATATTCCCTGCTAAATTATGCTTAGATGGGCGAGATCGATTAACTAATACAACATTGTGTATATCCTGAGCAATAGTAATATCTGCTGGCCTTTGAATATTTACAACAACTGATGAAGTACTGCAAGCACATAATCCGACAACTACCAATAAACTAAATATGAACCTATGTATCATTAACCTATAGTAATCCGTTATATTTTCTTACAAACCATTCTGTCGAAATCAAGAAAAGCAAACTTACTAAAATCCAAGGGATATTGATGATTCCTTCTAGTTTTTCTTTTGTATGTATTATCTTATAATTATGCTTATTATTCTCAATTTCAGTAATAAGTTCATTCACATTTTCAGCAGAAAAAACTTTTCCTCCGCTACCCTTTGCTAAAGAGGCTAAAAATTGATGATCTGCAACCGTTTTTAATTGTTCTAATTGAATCACTTTAACATCAAAACTTCCTCTTTTATTAAGCTCAGTACCCCTAACTTTTGCACGAAAGGAATAGCTGCCAATTGCTAACTTACCCACATCCAAATTATACTGATTATTATATGTTGAGAATTCAAAAATATAAGCAGTCCCCTTTTCATCAATAATGGAAATCTCTATATCTTTATCGCTAATAAGTTCAAAACTCTCATTAAATAATGAGGCGTCAAAATAAATATTCTCTACCTCAGTAAATTGCTTTTTATACGCTATTCTAAACCTACTTTTATCCTCTTGAAGTACAAGATATTGTGTTAATTTTGAAAACAACTCGTTAAATGCCTCATTATTAGAATTGTGAGCATAATCATATAATTTCCATTTCCAGAACCCTTCAGCAGTAACAAGAGCCATTTTCTTACCTTCTTGTTCACTTAAAGAAATAATTGGCTTATCACTGATATACATGCCTATTTTCTGTTGCAAAATAAGCTCTGCAATATTTGATAACTCATAGTTGCCAAAAGGAGTGTTTAATGGCGGGGCTTCACTTAGGAGATGTAATAATTTATTCGAAAATGTAAATTTTGAAAATTGCTGATTTTTAATAGCTCTTACTTCTTCTGTACTTCCTTTATTTACAAAGCGAATTGCAGTAGTTAATTTTTCATTAATTCCTAATTTATTAAGTTGAAAAATAAGCAGTGGAATTTTTGAATTTTGAATCATTTTTATCACCTCAACATTTTTATCGGCTCCAAATAATACTATTAATTGATAAGCATCAATACTCCCTTTAAAATCGTTAATGTGGTACTGTTCAATTGAATAGTTTTTATTTTTTTCAATTGCACTTTTATAGGCTGCAATATCAGGATGAGTAAGTCCATTTAATAGTAATATTTTATACTTTGAATCAATCACTTCAACATAAGCTGTATACCTATTATTATTTGTGTTTATCTCACCATCAACTGTAGAGGCTACAATCCGATATTTTTGCAATCCAATTGCGGTAGCTACTATTTTTATTTTTACTTTTTTAAACTCATCATTAGTAGTTATATTTATCTTCTCGGAATGCAATTTATTACCATTATTCCATATTGTAAGCTGAATATGCTTTCCTTTTGCCTGTTGCATATCTAATGAAATTTCCAAAGGAAAAGAATTTCCTAAAAAGGCAATTTCATTCTGCTTAACTTTAACAATACTGACCTCTGTTTTAATAGTAGTATCTCCTAATACTATTGGATAAATAGGGTAATTGTTGCCTTTACGGTATAATGGATTGGATCCTGTATTATATAGTCCATCTGAAGCTAAAATTAATGCAGCAACATTTCTGTTTGCAAAACTACTTTCAATCTCATCAAATAAATGGCTAAAATTTGTTTTTAACCCATTATTTTTAGTGGAAAATCCTGAGTTAATATCATCTGAAAAAGAATATGTATACAACTGAAAATCAGGAAATTGTTTACTAAGATTAGTTAAAAGCTGAAAAGTTGAATCCTGTATTGAGGAAGATACATCTTGTGCGATAATTACAATAGGCTCTTCAACTTTTTTTTGAATTGATTTTAAGGTAGGGTTTAGCAGTAAACTAGCCAATATGCTCACTAAAATAAAACGCAAGACAAATAAAGTAGTTAGTAATTTTTTATTAGTGATTAAGCGCTCATTTCTGTACAGAAAAAAAGCATAAGATACCCCTAATAGTGTACAGGCTAAACTATAAAATATTGGAAAATCAATGCTTACACCCATTTAATTAGGTTAGCATTCCACCACAAACATGCAAGACTTGTCCTGTAACATAAGCGGACATATCAGAAGCTAAAAATAGAGTAGCATTAGCAATATCTTCAGGAGTACCTCCCCTTTTTAAAGGAATAGAATTTCTCCATTCATTAATTTGCTCCTCTCCTAGAGATTCTGTCATTTCAGTTTCAATAAATCCTGGAGCTATTGAATTACATCTTATGTTTCTTGACCCTAGTTCCAAGGCAGTAGATTTTGTGAAACCATTTATTGCAGCTTTAGAAGCCGAATAATTAGCCTGTCCTGCATTGCCTTTTACCCCAACCACTGAGCTCATATTGATAATGGAGCCTTTTCTTTGCTTTAGCATTGGGCGTAAAACTGCTTTTGTCATATTAAAAACAGACTTCATATTTATATTCATTACCCTATCAAAATCTTCTTCTGACATACGCATAATCAGTCCGTCTTTTGTAATTCCCGCATTATTAACTAGCACATCAATTGAGCCGAACTCTTTCAATACATTATCAGCTAATTGTTGAGCTGCATTAAAATCAGAAGCATCTGATTTATAGCCTTTTGCTTTACAACCATTTGCTGACAGCTCTTTTTCTAAAGCTATCGCTTTTTCATCTGAAGATCGGTAAGTAAATGCAATATTTGCTCCATGTTGGGCGAATACTTCTGCAAT
>Ga0208879_1003534_pt1 | contig 12762 bp, 6 predicted proteins | sample Knorr_S15_td_Bot_FD_185605 | JGI IMG/M metagenome (GOLD analysis project Ga0208879, IMG submission 185605) | Marine microbial communities from Southern Atlantic Ocean transect - Knorr_S15_td_Bottom_ad_5009_LV_A (SPAdes) (version 2) | ecosystem: Environmental > Aquatic > Marine > Oceanic | place...
AATGTAATGGTATTTTTTTCTATTTGATAAGAGATAGTTGGTTTTTTAAAATTTAGGTTTTTAGTTTCAGTAGCAAATAAAGACTTTGCTTTTAGTTGTTTATTTTTGAGTTCAGCAACTATAAATTGATTGTCATTTACTTTGATTTTTTGGGCGTAAATCAATGCTGATCCTTCTACTTTTTTATTGATTGGCTCAGTTACTTTATGCGTAATCTCCCCATCCAAATTATAAATACTAATGATTAAAGTGTCTTGAATATTTTCTATTAAATCAGTCATTACCCAAACGCTTATCATGTAATTATCATCTAATTTTTGAGATAATGAAACAGGAGAAAATACATCTTGAGTCGTATAATGTAATGCTTTCCAATTGCCAAAATAATCACGGCTACTCCAGGATGCGACTGGCCAACAATCATTCAGTTGCCAATACAAAGTCCCCATGCAATATGGTTGATTTCTTCTGTGGCTCTCCAAACCAATTCGCATACCATTTGCTTGTAGGATTTGAGTTGCATAAATGAACTTTTTAAAACCCTTTGGTACATTGTATTCTCTTGCCATATATTCAGTGATAAGGGAATTTCCTCTCGGATGTTTTTGATGATTTTTCATCACAGCTGAATTCAAATTCCAATCCAAACTATCAGCAAAAGTGGCAATGGTTAAAAACTGAGGGAAAGATTGAAAGCCAAATTCACTCATAAATCTCGGTACTTTTTGTTCAAAATTTTCAAAAGGTTCTCCGTCATGCCAAACGCCCCAATAATGTGCATCTCCCTGAAATTGATGTTTAGGATTTCCTCTGCCAAATTTTGGAGAGCTTTCCCAGTAGGCTGATTGAGAATTTTTAGATACTATAGCTGGAAGTATCTCTTGAAATACTTTTTGGTATCCCTCCCAAATTTTATCTTGTTGCTTTTTGGTAAATGCATTTTGCCAACCCCATCTGTGCCAGCCTTCTGAATTTTCATTGTTACCACACCAGAGTGCAATGGAAGGGTGATGCCGTAAACGCTTCACATTTTGGATGGCTTCTTCTTTTACATTTTCCAAAAACAAAGAATCAGAAGGGTACATAGCACAAGCAAACATAAAATCTTGCCAAACTAGAATCCCAAGCGAATCGCATAAATCATAGAAAATATCTTCTTCATAAATCCCTCCTCCCCAAACCCTGAGCATATTCATGTTGGCTTTGACTACATCCTTTAGCAAGTTGCGATAATGGCTTTTTGTTACTCTATTTTGTAAATAATCTTGCGGAATATAATTGGCTCCTTTCATAAAAATAGGTTTATCATTTACTTTGAAATAAAAACTTTCTCCTATTGAATCTTGCTCAGTAATTAATTCTATTTTTCGTAAACCAATTTTTTTTGTTTGGCTATCAAGCAGCCTATTTTCATCTGATATAGAAATATTGATGTCATATAATTTTTGCTCTCCATAGCCATTTGGCCACCATAATTCTGGATTTGGAATGCGAATGATAATGGAAAGTTGATTATTCCCTTTTTTCAATTTAAAACCCTTCCAGATCTTATCATAAGCCTTAAGGGTAATTGTTTTTTCAGTTGAAGATTCTATATTAATACCTACGGTTAAGTTAGCAAGCGAATCCGTTAAATGATCTTGCACAACATAAATAATATTTATCTTGCAATCATCCCAACTTTGCAGTTCAACTTTACGCCAAATTCCTGTTGGCGATATTTTTGCTCCCCAATCCCAACCATAATGAAAGCCCGCTTTTCGCGAAAAGACTCTTTCTCCACCAGGTAAACTATATCCTAAAACAATTTGTTTTTCTTTTTCTTTTTCTGAAACAGGTTCAAATAGTATGCGTAATTCATTTTCTTTTTTTAATATGCCTTTTACATCTACCTCCCATTTTCTGAACATATTATCAGCCGACAAGATTAATGAGTCGTTCAAATACACTTTGGCGTAAGTGTCCAATCCATAAAAAACTAAAATTTGATTTTGTTTTTTTAAGGTATTTTCAGTTGCCGAAAATTCTGATTTGTAACTCCAATCTCTTTTGGAAACCCATTGCACAGAATCCTCATTGGTTCCGTAAAATGGGTTAAGGATGAAGTTATGCTTTAATAAATCTGAAAAGTTATTTCCAGGCACAATTGCTTTATGCCAGGTGCCTTGAAATTCAAATTTCCAATCCTTTATTATTTGTGAACGAAAAGCTTTTTCTTGCTTTGTACAAGCACTTAAAACAACTAATAATATGAGTAGATATTTATACAATTTATTCCAATTTGTCAATTATTGCTTTTAAACATATGTTTGCGCAACATTCCATCAAAAAATCATTCATGGGCTAAATTTATAAAAATTGAATCAATAATAAACATACTAAAAAAAAATTGTACTTTCGAGCTCTCAAAAAAAAACTAACACCATGAAAAAATCTTTATTTTTATTATTTTCAATTTATTTCTTTTCTTTAACTGCTCAAACTTCATATACTATTAATGTTGGAGGGGCATCCAATATCTTTGCTCCTGCTATCTTAACTATTAATGTTGGCGATACTGTAACATGGAATAATACAGGGGGATATCACAATGTAAACGCCACTCAAGATACTTTTCCTAGTAATCCAGAAGGTTTTGGTAATGGTGTTGTTAGTGCCCCATGGTCTTTTCAGTGGGTATTCACTATGCAGGGTACATACGACTATCAATGTGATCCACATATTCCTGGAATGGTAGGAGTTGTTATTGCGAACGCGATACAAATTCCAGGTTGCACCGATTCAACAGCCTGTAATTATGACCCAACAGCAACAATTGATGACAGCTCTTGTATTTTCCCGGATGGTTGCACCGATTCATTAGCATGTAACTATAATTCACTAGCTACTTGTGATGATGGCTCTTGCTTAACTACTTATGGTTGTACAGATTCAACTGCTATTAATTTTAATGTAAATGCTAGCTGTGATGATGGGACTTGTACTTATCCATTACCTCTAGCTGAGAATCTTTTCTTCTCAGAATATGCTGAGGGAAGTAGTGATAATAAATATTTTGAAATATATAATCCAACTTCTGATACTGTAGATTTAACTAATTATGCTTTTGCAAGAGTAAATGGGAATCCTGCGACTCCTGGAATATATGAGTATTGGAGTAATTTTGATTCTGGAGCTGTAATACTTCCTAATGATGTTTATATAGTTGCTGATCAAGCTGCCGATTCAATAATTTTGAATGAAGCAGATATGGGTTTTGGAGCGCTTAGTAATGGGGATGATGGAATGGCATTGGTATATGGTAATCAACCGCCATCTCCTATTAGCCCTGATAGTGGAGCATATGTTATTTTGGATTGGATTGGTGATTGGAATGGCGATCCTGGACAAGGTTGGGATGTTGCTGGGGTTGGAGCTGCAACACGAAACCATACACTAGTTAGGAAATGTCCAATATCTCAAGGAGATACTTCCTGGACAAATGCTGCTGGAACTAACCCTGTGAATTCTCAGTGGATTGTAAAGCCAAGTAACTATTGGAACAATATAGGGTATCATGATTATAATATATCAATCTATGATACACTAACCTTTACAATCTGTAATGGATTAAGTGTGACTGTTGGTACAAGCACCTATGATTCAACAGGTATCTACACTGATGTGTTAACATCTGCTAATGGGTGTGATAGTATTGTTGTTACAGATCTTACGGTTCTTAGTAGTTCAGCTTCAATAATAGTAAATGATACTACTATTTGTGATGGAGATACTATACTAGTAAATAATAACCCTTATTTTACTACTGGAACTTACATAGATACTCTTCAGAATATAGTTAGTTGCGATAGTATTATTACTACAAATCTAACAGTACAAACACCAGTTTATCAAAGTATGACTCTTTGTGAAGGAGATAATTTAATTGTCGGAAACTCTGTTTATGATAGTACAGGAACTTATATTGATACTCTCAGTAGCTCCTTGGGATGTGATAGTATTGTACATACCAATTTGACAATTTATTCTCAGTTTAATTCTATTTTCGGAGGTATTCCTAACAATACAGTTGGAGGAGGGGGGTTTTATAATGGCTCTCAACATTTAGAATTAAGTGCTTATATGCCATCCGAATTAGTTTCTGCAATGGTATATGCGCAAGATACTACCCTTACTACGTTTCAAATTAGAGATGATAATGGAAATGTTTTGGATTCCACCACTATTAATGTAATTCCTGGTGGGCATAGAATATATTTTAATTTTCCACTGGCAGGAGGTTCTGATTATCAATTAGGTCTTGATGGCAATAGCACTAATTTATTCAGAAATAATAATGGTGTAAATTACCCTTATAATTTCAATACTTTGGCTGCTATTACGGGATCAAGTGCTGGTGGTCAATACTATTATTTCTTTTATGATATTGAAATCAAACAATCATCTCAGCCGAGCAATTATTCTATTTGTGCAGGAGATAGTATGGTAGTTGGAGGAAATATTTATAATGCAAGTGGCTTATATACGGATAGTTTAATTTCTTCTGTTGGTTGTGATAGTTTAGTCTTTACCAATTTAGTAGTTTATCCAAATTCTACTTTTAGCAATACACAAAATATTTGTAGTGGAGCGGTATATGCAATAGGAAATAATGTTTATGATTCTACAGGAGTATATTCTGATACATTAGTAGCTGCAAATGGCTGTGATAGTATTGTTACAACAACACTTAATGTTTCGTCTTCTTCTGTTTCTATTACAACAAATAATTTTACTATTTGTGATGGAGATAGTATTGTAGTTAATGGGAATGTTTATAATAGTACAGCTTTATATTCTGATACATTAACAAATTCAGTAGGTTGTGATAGTATAATAAATACTAATCTCATAGTACAAACACCTGTAAATTTATCCTTTGATATATGCATTGGCGATAGTGTAATAGTGGGTAATAGTATGTATAATACAAGCGGAAATTATTCTGATACTTTGGTAAGTTCTCTTGGTTGTGATAGTATTGTCTATACCAATTTAACCATTCTATTTTCTTATAACTCTGTATTTGGTGGAATTACTGACACTACTATTGGTGGTGGAAGTTTCTTTTCTGGTTCTCAATATTTAGAATTAGATTGTTATATGCCATCTGAGATAGTATCTACACTTGTGTATGCGCAAGATACCAATACAATTACTTTTGAGTTAAGAACAAATAATGGCAGTGTATTGGACGATATTACACTGCAAGTATTACCAGGAGTCCAACGCATTTACCTTAATTTCGAAATGCCTATTGCTACCAATTTACAATTAGGAATTGCTTCTTCTAACTCTGGCCTATACAGATCGAATCAAGATGTAAATTATCCTTACAATTTTGATAATTTTGCTGCTATTACCAATTCATCAGCTGGTGGTCAGTATTATTATTTCTTTTATGATATTGAGATGCGCCTTTCAACAGAACCAACACATTATTCAGTTTGTGCTGGTGATAGCATCTTTGTTGGTAATAGTGTTTATTATACTACCGGAAATTATGTTGACTCTTTAACTTCAATTAGTGGTTGTGATAGTGTTGTGTATACCGATTTGGCAGTATACCCTCATGTCAGTTATAATAATATACAAACTATTTGTAGTGGGGAAGTATATGCAATTGGAAATAATGTTTATGATTCTACTGGGGTTTACATAGATTCTTTAAATACTCAATATAGTTGTGATAGTATTGTTACAACTAATCTTACTGTTCTAGCTATCTCTGGTGGAGTAGGGATAAATAATCAAACCATTTGTTTTGGTGATAGTATCATGGTAGGAAATAGCACTTATACTAATACCGGTATATATTCAGATACTTTGAGTTCTGCAAACGGATGTGATAGTGTGGTGACTACAACATTAACAACACTCACTGCAAATTATGCTTCCATATTTGGTGGAATATTAGACACTACCATTGGTGGTGGTGGCTTCTTTTCTGGCTCTCAATATCTAGAATTAAGCTGCTATGAAACATCCTCCTTAGTATCTGCAGTTGTGTATTCTGAGGACTCTACGCTAACTACGTTTGAGATAAGAGATGATAATGGTAATGTTTTAAAAGATACTTCTGTCAATCTTATTCCTGGCAGCCAAAGAATCTATTTTAATTATGAGATGTCAGCAGGAGCAGATTATGAGTTGGGCGTAAATGGTGCAAGTGATAATTTATTTAGACATAACTCAGGAGTAAGTTACCCATATAATTTTGCTTCTTCAGCCGCTATTACTTCTTCAAGTGTAGGTGGAAACTATTATTATTTCTTTTATGATGTGGAAATTACTCCTAATTTGACAATAAATAACGTGAGGATATGTGATGGAGAAAGTATTACAATTAATGGAAATGTTTATGCTGCAACAGGAGTTTATACTGATATTTATAGTTCATTTAATGGTTGCGATTCCATTGTAGAAACCAATCTTACGATTGATTCAGCTGTGACTGCTCAAATTACTCAGAATGGAGTTAATATTGAGGCAAATGTAAGTGGTGGAACAAATCCGTATTCCTACATTTGGAGTAGTGGGCAAACGAGCCAAAGTATAATGCCTCTTGTCAATGGCTCCTTTTGGGTAATTGCTACTGACACCAATGGATGTATTTCTGACACAGCTTTCTATATGGTTACTTTTATTCCTAGTGGAGTTGATGACATCTTAAATTCGGATATAAATATTTATCCTAATCCTACGGATGGGCTGATTCACATTAATTCTGATTTGAAAATTGAAAAGATAGAGCTTTTTTCGGTGGAAGGGAAACTGCTTAAAACTACTACAGAAGTTTCTATACTATTGGATGTACAAGGAATTTATTTTATAAAGATTATTACAGAGCAAGGAAATATTATGAAAAGAGTAGTAGTGAATTAACGTTTCTCTACTAAAAGAAAACTCTTTTATTTTTCTTTCTAAAATCCTATATATCAAATAGAAAGGAGTAATTTTGCACAAATTTTTTGCAGATGACATTTATAGATTTAGGATTAGATAAAAACATTCTAAAAGCCATTGCCGATTTAGGATTTGAGCAGCCAACCCCCATTCAAAGTGAAAGTATTCCTTTTTTACTTACTGAGGAAAACGACCTTATTGCGTTAGCACAAACCGGAACAGGTAAAACAGCTGCTTTTGGACTGCCAATAATCCAACACATTGAAACCGATAGTAAGCAAACTCAGGCAATTATTTTATGTCCAACACGGGAGTTGTGTCTTCAAATAACGAAAGATATTGAGACATATTCAAAATATACAAAGGGAATAAGAACTACTGCTGTTTATGGTGGTACAAGTATTCAAACGCAAATAAAAGCACTTAATTCTGGCAGTCAAATAGTTGTAGGAACTCCTGGAAGAGTTATCGATTTAATCAAAAGAAAAAAACTAAAACTAGCTAATATTGAATATGTGGTGCTTGATGAAGCAGACGAAATGCTCAATATGGGTTTTAAAGAGGATTTGGATACTATTTTGGCCGAAACCCCAAAGGAAAAGCGAACATTACTTTTTTCGGCAACAATGCCAAAAGAGGTGATGCGTATTACCAAAAATTATATGTTTTCACCAAAAACGATTGAGGTAGCTGGAAGAAATGAAGGAGCAGAAAATGTTGAGCATCATTTTTATGTTGTGAATGCTCGAGACAGGTATAAAGCACTTAGAAGAATATGTGATGTAAATCCTGAAATTTATGGAATCGTTTTTTGCAGAACGCGTAGAGAAACCAAGGATGTAGCCGATAAGTTGATGCAAGATGGCTATAATGCAGATGCTTTGCATGGCGATTTATCTCAATCACAAAGAGATCATGTAATGGGAAGGTTTAGAAAAAGAAATCTGCAAATGCTGGTTGCCACTGATGTGGCTGCAAGAGGAATTGATATTGATGATCTTACCCACATTATTAATTATAATCTGCCAGATGATAATGAAATCTATATCCATAGATCGGGCCGGACAGGTAGAGCTGGAAAAAATGGAATTTCTATTATTATTTCTCATAGTCGAGAAAGAAGAAAATTGCAAGCCATTAGTAAAATGCTGAAAAAAGATTTGACACAAAAACAAGTTCCAAATGGAGAAGAAATTTGTGCTATTCAACTACTTACCCTTATCGATAAAGTAGTAAAAACGGATGTTAATGAACAGATAGAAAAATACATTCCTATTATTGAAGAAAAGTTGGCTCACTTAGACAAAGAAGATCTTTTAAAACATTTCGTTTCAGCAGAATTTAATCGTTTTCTTTCCTTTTATAAAAACGCGCCTGACCTTAACGTCAGTGTAAATAGTAAAAGTGAGAGGGGGAGGAAAAATGAAAGGGGGAGGAAAAACAATATAGAAAATAAAGAGAGAGAGAGAACAGGACATGCAGAAAAAGGATACACTCGTTTCTTTATTAATTTGGGTAAACTACAAAACCTGGAAGCGCATAACCTCATTGGTATTATCAATGAATACACTAGGAAAAGAAATATTCCAATTGGAAAGATTGATATCCTAAGAAAATTTTCCTTTTTTGAGGTGGATAGTAATAATGAGCAAGATGTATTGGCTGGTTTGTCAAAAGCAGAGTGGAATGGAAATAGATTTTCAGTGGAAATATCGAAACCGCCAACGGCTGGGGGTAATGATTTCAAAAGAAAATCTTCAGTAAAGGGAAGAAAAAGATTTGATGCGAAAAGAAAGAGCGGTAGCAGAAACAGAAGAAAGAGTAGTAGAAGAGGTGATGGAGAAGGGTCTTTCAAAGATAAATTTACAGCCAGTACAAAAAGAAAAAGACGCTAGGACTTTTTGCCTACAACAAAATCTTTAAGATAAAAGGGCTCGAAATAAGCAACATCCTCAAAATCTTTATTTTTATATTTTTGTAAAGCAATGGATAACATGTCTTTTGAAGTTGGATAAATTCCAGCTAAAAATTTAGCGTTTTTATGCCTAATAATTGCTTTACATTTTTCTGCTCCATCTCCAAAAAATAGCACACTTTTCTCTAATTCCTTTTGGTAAGATTTCTCATTAATAATGTCGGCTTGTACCCCTCTAATTTCCTTATTTTCTGCATTAAAAAAAGCATTATAAACCTCCATCCTACGTGCATCAATCATGGGGCAATACAAATTGGATTCCTCTTTTTTCGCCATTCCAAAAGCCATAGCACGCAAAGTAGAAATGGAAATAAGTGGAATGTCCAATGCATAGCAAAGCCCCTTTGCGGTGGAGACGCCAATGCGCAAACCCGTATAAGAACCAGGCCCTTTACTCACCCCAATAGCGTCCAAATCTTGAATAGTGAAATCTTGATTTTCAAATAATTTTGCAATAAAAACAGTAAGTTTTTCGGCATGAGAATATTGCTCATTAACCTCCTGTTTTGTAGCAATAATTTTATCATCAGAAGCTAAGGAAACCGAGCAACTTTTGGTAGCCGTTTCTATAAGCAAGATAAGTGCCATTTATTCTGTGCTAACTTTTACACTAAAACCGCTTTTTCTTTTTTCTCCATCATTTCCACTCTTTTTACTTTCAACTTTTGTGCCATCTTTCAATGTTTTGGAAACCAAGGAATACGGTCCAACAATTACTACATCACTATCTGATATACCTTCCAAAATTTGGATGTACTTATCATTCTGAATTCCTGTTTTTACAATAGTGAAATTTGCTATTTCGTTTTCGAATCTAAAAATACATTCTACTTTTTTGTTACCTGAATTTTCTGCTGTGTCTTTTCTTGTGGTTACTGCTTGAATAGGAACCGAAATCACATCTTGCACCAACTTGGTTTGCACCTCAACAGAAGCTGTCATTCCAGGTCGGAAATTTGTGTTATCTAAAATTCTAATCTTCACTTCAAAATTGGTAACTTGGTCAGCGCTTACTCCACTTACATTGGCTGAGTTCGCAATTTCAGTTATAACTCCTTTAAACTGCTCCCCCAAAAAAGCATCTACTTCAATAAGGGAAGTATCGCCAAGATGCACTCGAACAATATCATTTTCGTTTACTTCCACTGCAACTTCCATGATGCTTAAGTCTGCCAGACGCATAATCTCAGTTCCAGACATTTGCCCAGTGCCAACTACCCTTTCGCCAAGTTCTACATTTAATCTGGAAATAGTGCCATCCACTGGTGCATAAATGAAAGTTTTATTCAAATTTTCTTCTGCTTCATTTAAGGATGCTTTCGCACTACTTACTGCATATTCTGAACTTTCTACATCTAAGTTTGCTACTATATAAGTCGCTTCAATTTGCTCAAATTCTGATAAGGAAATTACCTCTTGATTATAGAGTCGTTTGTTTCTATTAAAGATTGCTTTGCTTTTGGCTAATTGTGCTTTGGATTTTGCTAAGTTTGCTTTTGCAGTATTTACAGAGGCTTTATTTCTTTCTAAAATTGATTTGTAAATGTCTGGTTTTATTTTTAGTAGCAAATCTCCTTTGTTTACTCTGTCTCCTTCCTTCACTAGTAGTTCCACTATTTCTCCTGATACATCCGGAGATATTTTTACTTCCACTTCTGGTTGTATTTTCCCACTAGCCGAAACAGTTTCGATAATGCTTCTTCTTTTCACTTTTTCTGTTTCTACTTGCTGAACTTCCTCTGTTTTAACAACTCCTGTAAGTGTGGCGATTAGCATGATAAAAGCCAATACAAAAATGCCGATTCCTAATTTTTTGAGTTTTTTGTTTTGCTTTTTTTTGCCAAAAAAATAGAAAATGGAGGCAACAATGGATAAGACGATAAATATTTTCATAGTTTAGAGTGTTAATGGTTTTCCCATGAAGAAATCAAGGATTTTAATTTTGAATAAATAATCATATTTTGCTTGCAATAAATCTGATTCTGCTTTTATGAGTTTGTTTTTTGCATCATTATAATCATAAACATTGAGCATGCCTTCATTAAATTTTTGCTCATTATAGGTAAATGATTCTTGCAATGCTTCTGATGATTTTTTGGCAAACTCATATTGTTTTTCGGCAGCAATTACATCTGCCCTTACCTGTTCTACTTGTTTTCGTAATTGGTTTTTTGTTTTTTGTAATTCGTTTTTGGCGCTCAATACCCCAATTTTCGCATTGGCGATTGAAGAGTTGGTCATCCAACCATTAAACAGAGGTATACTAAGTGAAAAACTTAGTGATTGGGAAAAATTATCTTTTAATTGCTGATTAAATGGCGTAATTTCAGAATGGTAGTTTAAAATGGGCATCAATACGCTTTCACCTGAAACAGTTTGATAGCCAGATGGAAACATGCCTAATGAATCCACTCCTAAAATTCTTGTTCTTGCATCCGAATAACCAGAGCCCATTGAGCCATTTAGCGTAATTCTAGGGCTTCTTCCTCCTCTGGAAATAGCCAAAGATTTGTCACTACTTTTTAGTCGGTATTCTGCACTTTTAACATTAGGGAAAACCTCCAATGCAGCATTATAAATTTCTTGGGTGCTTTGGATTTTATTCTGTTTTGGTAAAGCAATTGCCGGAACCAGAATTTCAAAATCTGTATTTGCCTGAATTTCTAATAATTGTTTGATGTTCAAAAGGGCTATTTCTTTTTGGTTTTTGGCTTTTACCAATTGTAATTGTTCTGCGGCTACTTGCGAGTTAGTTTCCAGTAAGGAACTCTTTGCCAGTTGCCCAGCACTTACTAATTTGCTGATTCTTTCCTTTTGCTGAATGGATATTTCCAATTGCTTTTCTGCCATTATAACCAATTCCTTATTGAAAAGTAGTTGTAAAAAATCAGTTGCCACAGTTAAGGAGATATCATTTATTACTTTTTCGATATCGTATTTTTTTGCCATATACTCATAATTATCTCTCTTTACTTTATTGATGTTTTGGAAACCGCTAAAAAGAGTAACAGAAGAAGAAAGAGAAAAATTATTTGTTTTTACATTCAGATTAGTAAATTCGTTGGAGTAAGGGTCAACCGTTCTTCCGTAATTATATCCTTGTGAGCCACCGCCATTTAAAGAAGGAAATAAAGAAAGTTTGGATTGCAGGAGTTGTTGCTCAGAGGATAAAACTGAAAGCTTGGCTTGCTTTATATCCAAATTTTCCTCTTTTGCCCTTTTTATACACTCTTGTAAGGTCCAGCTTTTTTGAGAAAATGAATTTAAAGTACATACAGTTGCTATCAAGAAAAGAAAATATTTCTTCATCTTAAATTTTTGTGAGTCGCAAATGTAAGAAGATTTTAGCTTTTTGGCTCCTTTTTTAGATTATACCAAATTAAGCCCACAACAAGAATGGAGATGTAGGGCATTGCCATCAAATATAATATGCCATCATTTAGGCCTGCACCAATACTTCCTCCACTTTCCAGATTGGCTTCAACCACAGCTTTGCACATAGCGCATTGGGAATCTGCATTTTGAGAAACCAAAAGAAAAACAAAAAATAATATCGCATTATATAATCTACTATTTTTCATCCTGATTTTCTTTTTGTTTGTATTCAGCCATCAACAATCTAATGTCTTTTATTAAAGTTTTTACCTCTTTATCACTTGTGCCATCATAAGCGCCATAAGGATTTCCGTAAATATCCATTCCCGATCGCACCTTTCGTTCTTTGTCAATCAGCACAAAATATTCTGAATGTAAAAAACCTCCTGGGGCTAATTCATCTTCTTTACCTGCGCTTACTAAATAAGATGCCGCAATTGTATATATTTCTTGCTTTTCGCCTGTTA
>Ga0208879_1003536_pt1 | contig 12760 bp, 6 predicted proteins | sample Knorr_S15_td_Bot_FD_185605 | JGI IMG/M metagenome (GOLD analysis project Ga0208879, IMG submission 185605) | Marine microbial communities from Southern Atlantic Ocean transect - Knorr_S15_td_Bottom_ad_5009_LV_A (SPAdes) (version 2) | ecosystem: Environmental > Aquatic > Marine > Oceanic | place...
GGATTCTTAAAAGAGTCATTCCAAAAAGTGAGAGAAGCGGGTGGACTCTGTATTGCCGATGAAGTCCAAATCGGATTCGGAAGAATGGGTGACCATTTTTGGGGATTTGAAACACAAGGTGTAATCCCGGATATTGTGACAATGGGTAAATCCATGGGCAACGGCCATCCTCTTTCGGCTGTAGTCACAACCAGATCAATCGCCGATACTTTCAATAATGGTATGGAATATTTCAATTCATTTGGCGGTAATCCTGTTTCTTGCGCTGTGGGACATGCTGTCTTAAAAGTGATTGAAGAGGAAGAACTCCAACAAAATGCAAAGGAAGTTGGCGACTATCTAAAATCTATGCTGAATGAATTAAAAGAAAAACATTCTATTATCGGTGATGTGAGAGGGCATGGACTATTCTTAGGTGAAGAGTTGGTTCGTGACTTAGACTCATTGGAACCGGCAGGCAATGAGGCCGAACAAATTGTAAATTCAATGAAAGAAAAAGGAATCCTAATCAGTACCGATGGACCGGATCACAATGTATTAAAAATTAAACCGCCCATGATATTTACGAGGGAAAATGCTCTTTTCTTAACCGAAACATTAAACGAAATTCTATCTTGAGATAAGGTCAAAATTGACAGATGAATAAACCACTATTTGTTGGAGGAATGCTTCTCCTTTTTATTATTGCGATGATTATTACGAATGATTCCAATAAACCTAGTGTAGAAAAATACTGGGAAAACCCTACCGTTTTTCAGGTAAATCGCTTGCCTGCAAGGGCTCACTTTTTCCCTTTTGAATCGGAAAAACTTGCACAGGAAAATGACCCTTCAAAATCCCAATACTTCAAATCATTGAACGGACAATGGAAATTCCATTTTGCAAAAAACCCCAATGACAAACCCAAAGGTTTTTACCAACCAAGCTATACTGTAAAAAATTGGGATGAAATAACGGTTCCGGGACATTGGGAACTGCAGGGCTATTCTGTTCCTATTTATCTCGATGAAGAATATCCATTTACACCGGATCCGCCCAAAGTCCCCTTTGATTATAATGCAGTGGGATCATATGTGAAAACATTTGAATTAGATGAATCCTGGAAAAATCGAGATATTTTTATTCATTTCGGCGGCGTACGCTCCGCTTTTTATTTTTGGTTGAATGGCGAATTTGTGGGATACAGTCAAGGGTCGAAAACACCGGCCGAATTCAATTTGACTGATTTTGTTCAAAGTGGCGAAAATAAATTGGCTGTAGAAGTGTATCGTTTCTCCGATGGCTCCTATCTTGAAGGGCAGGACACCTGGCGTGTCAGCGGATTGGAAAGAGATGTTTATCTTTATGCCCCACCCAAAACTCGAATTTCAGATTTCTTTGTTCATGCTGATTTGAATGAAGATGGATACTCTGGAAATTTTTCGATACAAGTTGATCTTTATAATCCTGAACGATATACGGGAAAATATAAAGTGGGTGCGGTCTTGAAAGGAAAACGTGTTCTTTTCAAGAAGGATTACACCATGGCAATCGATTCAACAAATTCGGTTGAATTTCAAGCATCCATCTCCAAAGTAAAACCTTGGTCTGCTGAATCACCCCATCTTTATGATTTGCAAATTTCACTATGGGACCCGCAGGGGAAGGTGCTTGAATCATTTACGCAAAAAGTGGGCTTCAAGCGGGTAGAAGTAAAAGACGGGAATCTGTTGGTGAATGGGAAAGCGATCATGTTTCGCGGTGTAAACCGCCATGAATGGGATCCCGTTGTGGGGCGATCCATCACCGAAGAAACCATGATAAAAGATATTCAACTTATGAAACTGCATAATATTAATGCAGTTCGAACGAGCCATTATCCTAATCAAGTCCGGTGGTATGAACTTTGTAACCAATACGGATTATATGTAATTGATGAAGCAAATATTGAATCCCACGGCATGCAGTTCCACGAAGGGAGTTATGGACATATCGCGAATGATCCGGATTGGACAGCTCAATGGATTGACAGAGGAAAACGAATGGTGGAGAGAGATAAAAATCAACCTTCCATTATTATGTGGTCCATGGGTAACGAAGCTGGCGATGGCGAAAATTTTGTAAAATTATACGATTGGATGAAATCTCGTGACAAATCTCGCCCTGTTGTGTATCAGCCGGCGTGGTATGAGCGACATACGGATGTGGTTTTCCCCATGTATAAAAATCTTGAATTCATTTCTGATTATGCAAAAAAAGAAACGGACAAACCTTTAATCCTTTGTGAATATGCCCATGCCATGGGAAACAGTGTTGGGAACCTTAAGGATTATTGGGACATATTCGAAAAATATGATGCACTCCAAGGTGGTTTTATCTGGGATTGGGTGGATCAAACTATTTTAAAGACCGATGAAAAGGGAACAGAATATTGGGCTTATGGCGGAGATTTCGGAACGGAGTATTCGGAAAATGATTCCAATTTTTGTGCCAATGGATTGGTGGCTGCCGACCGATCTTTGAATCCCCATATCCTTGAAGTAAAGAAAGTTTATCAACCGGTTAAATTCACTGATTTCTCGAAAAAATCATCTCTCACAAAAATTGAAATAAATAATCAGTATGATTTTATCAATTTGAGTCATTTGGACTTTTCGTGGATAATTGAAGAAGATGGAACAGAAATTCAAAGTGGAAACCTTGGAAAAATGAAATTGAGCCCGGGAGAAACCGACATATTCAATTTTAATCATCACTCGATTTTACCCAAACCGGGATCGGAATATTTTCTCACAATCAAAGCGCATACAAATTCAGGTTCTGAATTAATTCCCGAAGGTCATTTAATTGCGTGGGAGCAATTCAAGTTAGATATTTTCTCGCTGAATCCACCAATGCAAAATTCAGAATTTCCCGAATTGACACTGGAAAAAATAGATAATGAGATTGAAGTTATTGGGGAAAATTTCAGCATTTTATTTGGGCGAGAAAAAGGTCATCTTAAACATTTTGTTTATAAAAATGTTTATCTAATTAAAGAGGGTATTAAGTCGCATTTTTGGAGAGCTCCTACAGATAATGATTTAGGAAATAAAATGCAGAAACGAACGGCGATTTGGCGTAATGCAGGTGAAGAACTTTCTGTGCAATCGTTTCAGGGTTCAATAAAAAATAATGAAGCAACTATTCTAGTACTATCGGTACATGATACGACTGGAACAAGAATAGAAACAGAATATACTGTATCAGGCAATGGCGAAATAAAGATCCAACATACTATAAAACAGACAAATTCTGATAATCCTGAAATACCAAGATTTGGGTTGAAAATTTCATTACCCGGAGAATTTTCAACTGTGGATTGGTTTGGGCGCGGACCCCATGAATCCTATTGGGATCGGAAAACATCTGCGGCAGTGGGTTTATTTTCCGGGACAGTTTGGGATCAAACATTTTCCTACGTTCGGCCTCAAGAAACAGGCAATAAAACAGATGTGAGATGGATGGCTCTTTCAAATGGAGAAGTTGGTCTTATGGCAAAAGGTGCGCCAACATTTGACGGCAGTGTTCACCAATATCCTTATGAAGACCTGGACCATATTCGTTATGGACAAAAACATGGGAAATTAGATATTCAACCCAAAGATCAAGTTGATTGGTTAATCGATTACAAACAAATGGGCGTTGGCGGTGATAACAGTTGGGGTGCACGACCACATAAACAATATACGTTGGATCCAAAGCCATATTCTCTTGATTTTTTATTGATTCCTTTTGAAGAAGGGACAGATTTAATTCAACTCTCTAAAACATACTTAAGATAAATGAATACAATTTCAATCATTTCATTCATCGTAGCCACAGGCGCAGTCGCCCTTTTTACCTATCGAATTGTCAAAAGGATGAAAAAGTCCGATAATGCCACGGAAGAATATTTTACCGGCGGACGCGCATTGGCTTGGCCGGTTGTGGCCGGTTCACTCCTATTAACGAATTTATCCACTGAACAATTGGTTGGGCTCAATGGGGCTGTTTTTGGCGATAAAGCGCTGGTGGGCATCGCTTGGGAAGCATTAGCCGCCTTTGCCATGATTGCAACTGCGTTGATCTTTTTACCAAAATATTTAGCCAGTGGATTTACAACCACACCTGCATTTCTGGAGAAGCGGTTTGATAAAACCACTCGTTCCATGGTTTCGGGATTGTTTCTGTTTGGATATGTGACTGTTTTACTTCCGGTCGTTCTGTACACAGGCTCCCTAGCCATGATTGGAATGTTTGATTTGAATATTCCTCTATGGCTTGTGGTGGCTACGATTGGGTCTTTAGGAAGTGCCTATGCTATTTTTGGTGGATTGAAATCTGTGGCCGTTAGTGATACCCTCAATGGTGTTGGCCTATTAGTGGGTGGTTTGGCAATCCCAACTTTAGCTTTAATTGCTCTGGGAGATGGTTCATTTTTATCAGGATTGTCAACATTAGTGAATACGAATCCGGAATATTTGGCAGTATTAACTAACACCAATGTGGAAGGCAATGTGGTTTCGGTTCCCTGGCCAACACTCCTAACAGGGATGATGTTTATTCAGGTTTTTTATTGGTCCACGAATCAGGTAATTGTACAGCGCGCCATGGCAGCAAAGAGTTTGGCCGAAGGTCAAAAAGGTGTCCTGTTTGCTTCCGCTATGAAATTAGTAGGGCCACTCATGCTATGTTTGCCGGGAATTATTGCACTTCATATGACGGACTTGACCATTGATAAACAAGATCAAGTTTATGGCACCATCGTTCGCCATGTGCTGCCGGATTGGTCACTTGGGTTATTTGCTGCAGTCTTGATGGGCTCCATTTTGAGTTCCTTCAACAGTGCCCTGAATAGTGCATCCACTTTGTTTTCACTCCAGTTTTATCATGGCTACATTAATAAAAATGCATCCGGGGAGCAGATTGTAAAAATTGGAAAATATTTTGGGATTGGACTGGCAATTGCTTCCATTATGATCGCCCCTATTTTAGCTCAAATGCAATCTATTTTTGAATATCTCCAAAAAGTGAATGGCTTATACAGTGTGCCCATCATTGGCATTTTTATTTTAGGGATTGGGACAAAACATGTCCCTGCTATTGCAGCTAAAATCGGGATGATTGTTGGTATGGTATTTTATGCATTTTTCACATTTGTGAATATAAAAGATGTTCCAGCTCTTTTTGCCAATGGAGATGGCGATTTACATTGGCTTCACGGATATTTTATCAGTTTTATTGCATCCGTTTTGGTGATGCTTGTGATTGGTTATTTGAAACCAAAAACGATTGAAGAAATTGCCATAAGTGATCAACGAGTACCAGCACCTGTGGATATGACACCGTGGCGCCAAGCAAAGAATGTATCTTATGCCATCATGGGAACCACAGTTGGGATCTATTTATTTCTGACTTGGATTTCAGCTTAACGGATAGAATAATAATTCAAACGCACATCTTATACTCAAATCCACCCCTGTTTCCCCTCCTCGATGGTTAAATGTAAAAATATTTAGGGGTGGTTTTTTAAAAATATGATTGCGTTATTTTTTAATTCAATGAAAAATTTGATTAATACCACATGAAAATAATTTTGAATAAACGAAAAATTCTTGTAACGCTTTTATTTATTATGTCAATTGGAATTGCTCAACAGTCCAGCCACCAATTTATTGAATACCAACAGATCCAGAATAATCTCCAACAAGGATGGAATACCTGGAATACATCCAGCGTTCTCCAACAAGTTCTACTACCCCAGGGTTTCGCAATCAACCTTGCATTCAAGCAACATTATTTTTTAGAAGAACAATATTTACACACAGCTTTGATCGATCGCCGTGGCGAAAATACAGAAACCATTCGTCCCGGACCCCACGCATATGATGGGAGTTATACCCAACTAGAAATCCAATGGGAAGGCTTGGATGCAAAAATCGAAACCGCACATATTGGAAAAGATTTGGTTATTTTAATTTCACCAAATTCCATTCCAGATGATCGTATGAAAGTTATCATAGAATCAGGAATGCTTTGGAATAGGCAAGGGCATCTTTCAAGAAAAAAAGATTATTTAAAAGCAGTTTGCCCCAAGAAGACCATTAAAGTTTTTACCACATCTGTCCTTGTTGATAATGATCCTTATATTGATGTAAAAACACCTTACCTTGCTGTTTGGTTGGATGGGGAGATTGGGATTTCCACAGGAAAGAAACGAACACTCTCCGAAATTAAAAAAGCTATTTATATCCAAAAAACCCGGCTTCGATCAGAAGCTGAAAAATTTGGGGAATTGGCAGAAGTTTACATTGCGGTTCAGGCTGGGATTGCCTGGAATCTCATATATGAACCCAAATTTGATCGCGTTGTTTCTACAGTCGGCCGCTTATGGAATGAAGAATATGGCGGCTTCTGCACATTCGGTTGGGACAACTTTTTTCTAGCTTACATGACAGGACTGGCCAGTCGAGATCTTGCCTTTGCCAATGTGATTGAACATCTCCGTGGCAAAACAGAACAGGGATTTATCCCCAACGACAATCGGGGAAACGGCAGTAAATCTTTTGATCGTTCCCAACCACCTGTTGGGGGAATCATGGTGAAAGAAGTGTATAAGACCTACCCCGAAAAATGGTTTTTAAAAGCCACATTTGATGATCTTTTGGGGTGGAACCGCTGGTGGCATCATGCAAGGAATAATGAAGGGTTATTAAGCTATGGCTCTTCGCCGGCAAAAAATCCATTTAACGAACCGGTATTTGAAACAAAAACCGCTGCTGGCTATGAATCAGGGATGGATGATTCGCCCATGTATATTGGTGTGCCATTCAACAAAAAGAAACACACTTTGGAACTCCAGGATGTTGGCCTCACCAGTCTTTATATTGCGGATTGTAGGGCACTGGCTGAAATGGCTGAGGTACTCGAAAGAGTTGAAGAACAAAAAGAATTGAAAACCCGTGCCAATCAATACGCTCTTAAAATGGAGGAATTATGGAGCATAGAATTTGGTGCATATTTGAATTATCGTACTGATGTAGATTCACTTTCCACCCGTGTTTCACCAACAATGTTCTATCCTCTTATGGCGAAGGTGGGGAATAAAAATCAAACGGGTAAAATCATGGAACACTTTTATAACCCTGACGAATTCCATGGGGAATGGATGTTACCTTCCACCACTCGAAATGATCCCACATTTCCTCGGCAACGATATTGGAAAGGCGCCATTTGGCCGCCTCTAAATTTTCTCACTTATATCAGCCTACGACAAGCGGGTTATACTGATGCTGCCACCGAACTATCGGAAAAATCCCTGATACTCATCATGACCGAATGGGAGCGAAAGGGGTACGTGAGTGAAAATTATTCCGCCATCACCGGTACTGGAGATGATACCAGATTATCCTCTGACCGCTTTCATTCCTGGGGTGCTTTATTCGGAATTATGACCTTTATCGAAAATGGTTTTTTACCAAAAACAGAATTACCTATCGAGTAATCTTTCATGAGGTTCCTTGGATTAATTTTGATATCTATTATGTCCATGTCTGCAAAAGATTACGAGCCAACCTGGGAATCCCTAGATTCTCGTCCCACGCCCCAATGGTACAAAGATGCAAAGTTTGGGATTTTCATTCACTGGGGATTGTACTCCGTTCCGGCATGGGGACCGAAAGGAAGTTATGCCGAATGGTATCTTTATGGACTGAATTCAGGCGACAGCGCACGACTCAAATATCATGAAGAAAACTATGGGCAGGATTTCCCCTACCGAGATTTCATCAAATTATTCAAGGCGGAAAAATATGAACCGGACAAATGGGCAAATCTGTTTAAGGAATCCGGTGCGAAATATGTTGTGCTCACTTCCAAACATCACGATGGTTTTTGTCTCTGGCCCAGTGCAGAAAGCAATGGATATAATTCTGTGGATGGTGCTGCGAAAAAAGATCTTCTTGGCGATTTGAACAAAGCTGTAAAAAATTCCGGGCTCAAATCAGGGTTCTACTATTCCTTATACGAATGGGATCACGAAGATTATCCCACCAATGTACCCATATATGTGAACGACCACATGTTGCCCCAATTCAAGGATGTGGTTCAGCGCTACGAGCCCTCTATTATTTTCGCGGATGGCGAATGGGACCGTAATAGCCAAGAATGGCGTAGTGAAGAATTTTTGGCTTGGCTATATAACGAATCAAACGCACCTGAAGATGTGGTTGTGAATGATCGTTGGGGTGGTGAAACCCGGTTTAAACATGGTGGATATTATTCTACGGAATATGACCCGAACTCCGGTTCCATGAATGAAGAATTTATTCGACGCGGTTGGGAGGAATGTCGGGGTATTGGAAAATCTTTTGGATACAATCGGAATGAAAATTTAGAAGATTATAACACATCAGAAGAATTGATTCGCCTTTTGGTGGATATTGTAAGTCGTGGTGGAAATTTACTTTTGAATATTGGACCCAAGGCGGATGGCACGATTCCAGAAATTATGGTTGATCGTTTAAAAGATATTGGCGTTTGGCTGGACAAAAATGGTGAAGGCATTTATGAAACAACCGTGAACCGAATCACCCAATCCAACAATGGAAAAGTGAAATATACTTTATCGAAAGATCGTAAATCTCTCTACGCTTTTATTGAAAATATCTCAAATGGTGATTTGACCTTGAATGGTATTCAAGCTACAGGAATGGAGCGTATTAAACTTTTAGGCACTGCTGAAGAATTCAACTGGCGAAATCGGCGGAATAAACTAATGATCCAACTCCCCAAAAACCTTAAGGAGATAATTGAAAATTCACCTGTCTATGTTTTTGAAATCCCTGTTCTCCCATTCCTGGACAAGCCCAGTGTTCAAATTTTAGAAAAAGATGGGAAGGCAGAAATAACTTTTATTCCAAATGATTCCACATCAGAATTGAGATATACATTTGGGAATCGGGAAGTGACGAAAGGATATGGAAAAAAGTATAACGGCCCCTTTTCCTTGAACAAAAGTACCATGCTAAATATCCAAGCCTTTGCAGATGGATTTCAGCCCAGTAAAGTTGTATCAGTTCCAGTTAATATTTTGGACGAAAGCCATGGTCTCATTCGACAAACATATGAGGGACAATGGGAAAACTGTGACCAAATGTTGGATTCGGAAATTGTTGAAGAAAAAACAGTTTTCAACTTTGACTTGGACTCGGAAAAGAAAAATGATTTTGGACATGTTTTTAAAGGATCGCTCCATATTGAGAAGCGCGGAACCTATGAATTTCAAACTACATCCGATGATGGATCCAGATTATTTATTAATGGATTTCCTGTGGTGGATAATGATGGGCTGCATGGCCGAAAAACAATTTCCGGAGAAATGGTATTAAAAAAAGGACTCCATAAATTTGAAGTTCAATATTTTGAACGGAGCGGACAAGAATCATTAATAGTAAAATGGCATCCCATTTTATGCAATTGGCAGGAAATTCCCGCATTTAGATTATTTGTAAATGATAGAAATTGAAAAACTGAAAGATTGGAAAGCCCCTGAAGATTGGCTTGAGATTCAAATCATCGATGCCCATACTGGCGGGGAACCGCTACGGATCATTATTTCAGGTTTCCCGAATCTAAAGGGAGCAACATTATTAGAAAAACGCGCTTGTGCAAAAAATGAATTTGACTCAATTCGGAAAGCGCTCATGTGGGAACCCCGGGGACACTCAGATATGTATGGGGCAATTATTGTTGAAGCAGAAACACCTGATGCAGATTTTGGTGTCATTTTTATTCATAATGAAGGTTATTCCACAGGCTGTGGTCATGCGGTAATCGCATTAACAAAAGTGTTTGTTGAAACAGGTTTAATTAAAAAAATAGAGCCCATCACAGAAGTGAAAATGGATGTGCCATCGGGATTTATTCGATCTTATGCGGAAGTGAAAAATGGGAAAATCACTAGCGTTGGATTCCATAATGTGCCTTCATTTGTTCAACTCATGGATGCAAAAGTGAATGTGCCGGGACTAGGAACAATCCAATATGACCTTGCTTTTGGTGGAGCATTTTACGCTTTTGTGGATGTTGAGCAAATTGGCTTGGATTGTACAGAAGAGCACCATAATGCATTGATCCAAAAAGGAATGATGATTAAACGAGCCGTTATGGAATCTGTGGAAATGGATCATCCAAGTGAACCGGAAATGAATTTTCTTTATGGAACAATTTTTACCGGACGGGCACAAAGCCCAAATCATCATAGTCGCAATGTTTGTATATTTGCTGACGGAGAAGTTGATCGTTCACCCACGGGGACGGGTGTAAGTGCCCGGGCAGCCCTGCACTATGCCCGGGGCGAAATTAGTGTGGGAGAATCTATTACCATTGAAAGTATTATTGGCTCCACTTTTTCTGTCCAAGTTTCTGAAAAAAGATCTTTCGGGAAATATGATGCAATAATACCGGAAGTGAAAGGGAATGCCTTTATTACCGGAAAAAACACATTTTGGATCAATCCAAATGATCCGTTAAAAAATGGATTTATTTTGAGATGATTCGATCTTTACATCTTTTTTTACTCTTTTCATTATTATCCGGTTCAGATCCAATACCATTTTCCATTCCCACCATCGAACTGGATAACCGAATCGATCTTCAAACAATTGTCGATAAGGAAAATGACGTTTATTTAGGCCATCCAACAACGGTACTTTTAGAGGACGGCAAAACGATTCTGGTTGTTTACCCCAAAGGTCACGGAAAGGGAGAAATTATTTACAAGCGCAGTGAAGACGGCGGGAAAACTTGGTCGAATCGAATTCCTGTTCCCCATAATTGGTCCACTAGCAAGGAAGTGCCAACCATCCATCGTGTGGTTGATTCTTCAGGAACAAAACGGCTCATCGTCTGGTCCGGACTTTATCCTGCAAGACTGGCTGTTTCAGAAGACGATGGTAACACTTGGTCAGCGCTTCGTCCTGCTGGTGATTGGGGTGGAATCGTTGTAATGGGTGCTGTAGTCGATCTGAAAATACCGGGACATTATCTCGCAATGTTTCACGATGATGGACGGTATTTCACACAAGATGGAAAGTGGACGGGCATATTCACTTTGTATCAAACCTATTCCACTGATGGCGGGTTCACTTGGTCTCATCCGTTGCCTTTTTACCAAAATAATGAAATTCACCTTTGCGAGCCGGGAATCATTCGCTCACCGGATGGAAATCAACTGGCGGCATTATTGCGAGAAAACAGTCGGAGTAAAAATTCCCATGTGATCTATTCCAACGATGAAGGTGATTCTTGGAGCGATCCTGTGGAACTTCCACGAGAACTTACTGGCGATCGTCATACAGGAAAATATTTACAAGATGGCCGGCTTTTTATTTCATTTCGGGATACTGCTCCCAACAGTCCAACTCACGGTGATTGGGTGGCATGGGTTGGAACCTATGAAGATATTGTGAATGGCAAACCCGGCGAATTCCGAATTCGAATTAAAGATAATAAACATGATTGGGATTGTGCCTATCCCGGCGTGGAAATATTGCCAAATGGTGAAATTGTGACCACCACCTACGGACATTGGGATGAGAATAAAAGTCCGTACATTTTGTCCGTGAGAATTAACATACATGATTTGAAATAAATGGAGACAACCATGTCTAAAAAAATAAATAGACGCGATTTTATTAAAACAACGGCTACAGCCGGCGCGGCGGCAACACTGATGCCAACTTCATTATTTTCATCACCTGCAAAAAAGCGGGTTAAAATGGGGTTCATTGGAACCGGCTTGCGTGGGCAAGGTATGTTGTGGCTAACAACAAAATATCCGGAAGTGGAGATTCCTGCTATTTGCGATATTGACGATGGCATGATCGAAAATGCATTGAGAATCCTGAAAGATGCGGGAAAACCGGAACCTCGGGTTTACAAGAATGGGGATGAAGATTTTCTGAACATGGTAAAGAATGAAGATTTAGATGGCGTGTATATTGCAACACCTTGGGAATGGCATCACCCCATGGCCATTGCAGCTATGAAGAATGGAATGCATGTTGGCACGGAAGTTCCGGCAGCATTGACCGTAGATGATTGCTGGGATTTGGTCCGGACTTCTGAAAAGACGGGTCAACACTGTATGATTATGGAAAACGTCTGTTATCGCCGGGATGTGATGGCAGTTTTAAACATGGTTCAACAGGGATTATTTGGGGAATTACTCCACTGCCAAGGCGGCTACCAACATGATCTTCGTCATGTGAAATTCAATAATGGGAAACAGCCTTATGGCGGTGGCGTGGAATTTGGCGAAAAAGGATTTTCTGAATCCAAATGGCGGACGCAACATTCGGTAGATCGAAATGGTGATTTGTATCCAACCCACGGTTTAGGTCCTGTGAGTTCTATGTTAGATATAAATCGCGGAAATAAGATGGTTCATCTCACATCCACAGCTTCACAAAGTCGCGGACTCCATAAATATATTGTGGATCAAGGCGGACCGGATCATCCCAATGCGGATGTGGAATTCAAATGTGGCGATATTGTGACAACGGTGATTAAGTGTGAAAATGGACAAACGATTATGTTGAGTCATGATACCAATTCTCCAAGGCCTTACAGCCTGAATTTTAGAGTGCAGGGGACAAACGGAATTTGGCAGAAAGATGCAAAATCAATTTATATTGAAGGGACAAGCCCGGAAGCTCACCGTTGGGAATCAGAAGATAGTTACCTTGAAAAATATGAT